>JAEEGK010006748.1_pt1 | contig 27547 bp, 23 predicted proteins | sample 8958771 | NCBI WGS metagenome assembly JAEEGK01 (sample SAMN16246547, study PRJNA631951) | gut metagenome | biome: gut microbiome; feature: rumen; material: SC-attached | host: Bos | place: Iran: Karaj | collected 2018-10 | reverse complement strand
CCGACAGCACCGGCATCCTGTTCGCCTACATGCGCATGGGTGAACTTTCGGACGGAATTGTCGCTGAAGTAGCTTTTGACGATTATATAGAATTGAGAAAAGCCTATCCCACCCTTTTCGACCAATACCGCAAACAATTGTCCACAAGATGGAACGAGACTTTTGATGAATGGGAGAAAGAGTACGGAGACTGATTTCCTGCAAGGGCGGGATGCACGCAGACAGTGGAATGCGTAAAAAATCACTTTCTCTAACATTAGATTTTAGCCATGGAAAAATGGATTGAAAGAGAATTTAAAAGAGCGGAGAAAAACCTCCGCAACAAAAAAAGGAATTGTTTTATTAAACCACACTCCAAATGAATAAAAAAAGATCCGCTGCAGCGAAAATTTTCGGAATACTTACAGCAATATTACTTGTTGCAGTGTTGGGTTTTGCATGGTTTTACCATAACACACAAACAAGCAACCCACACAACTACAATACCATCGGGGATATTCCGGTTCCATATGGTTATGAAAGAATTGACGGTAGCGACGCCGCCTACAGCAAGTTTCTCCGCTCACTCCCACTGAAAGGAAAAGGGGCAAAGGTGATGCTTTACACCGGAGACACGGCAAACTATCAGTTCCTGAGTTACGCGGTAGTGGATTTGCCTATACTCTCCAACGCGGAACAATGTGCCGACGCCTGCATACGGCTCCGTGCAGAATACCTCTTTCAACGTGGCAGATATGGTGAAATCCGCTTCAATGATATCAACGGAAAAACTATGAAATATACGGGCGGCTCCTCCCGAAAGGAATTTGAAAAATATCTCAGAAAGGTCTATGACGTAGCCAACACCTTCTCGCTCAGCCGCGAACTGCAGCAACGTCCGCTCGCCGAAATACAGCCCGGAGATGTTTTTGTATATGCTGCAGCAGACAGGCCCGGCAACCAATACGGACATGCCATAATGGTGGTTGATGTCGCCCGAAATCCTCGTACCGGCAAAAAGATGCTGCTACTGGCGGAAGGCAATACACCGGCACGCAGCATACATGTAATGCGGAATCTGGGACATCCTTTCCGCTCTCCATGGTTCACCCTTGACGAAAATGCCGACAAACTGCGGCTGTCGGTGTTCCGCTTCAACGCTAACGAACTGCGAGGGTGGTAGATTGTTCAATGGTTCCTTTCATCTGATTCCCATTTTGCCACATTGTTTTCAATGTACCTCGCAATATTGTCCATTTCATCCTGATTGCGGATAATATGATCGTGGAACCGCGTCTGCCACGCGAATGTAATATTGTTTTGTCGGGCATATTTTGTAACACCGATTTTGAATCCACGAACAACGGACGCCAAATTACGACGTTGTGGACCGAATTTTTGTAATGATTCCGATTGTTGGGATGATTGTAGAGCTGCAAAATTTTGCGGCTCTACAATCGGTATTCCCATTTTTGTTCTATCAATTACAATAATGGCATGCACATGATTCGGCATTATCACATACGACGGAACGTCAACATGCGGAAAATGATTATGGATATCCCGCATACATTTGTCGGCAACCATTCCCATTTCCGACAAATGCATTTTTCCACCTGCAATTTCACCGAAATAATGTTCGCGGTCACGGGTACAAATGGTCACAAAATATTCACCGCCATCATAATTATGCCATTGGGCACGTGCTGATGGAATACGATATCTTCCACGGAATTTGTTATCTTCCATCATTTATTTCATTTTTACCCGAAATTGCCGTTTTTTTGAAACGGTATGATGGAACTCAACCACCTTCACCAACATTACCTGTTCTTATACCTCTCCTCTATCACCTTCCAATCCACAATTTGCCAAAGAGCTTGAAGATAATCAGCCCGGCGGTTCTGCCAATCGAGGTAATAAGCATGCTCCCACACGTCAAATGTCAACAATGGTACCAAGCCCTTTTGAATGGGATTGGCAGCGTTGGCTTCTTGTGTAATATGCAACTTGCCTTCCTTATCGGCAGCAAGCCATACCCAACCCGATCCGAACAAAGTAGAACCCGCCTGCACAAATTTTTTTTGAAAGGCTTCAAAAGAACCATATTGCGTGTTAATGGCTGTTGCCACATCTCCAACAGGACGTGCTTCGGAAGAAGGAGCAGTGAATTGTAAAAAATACAGATTGTGATTCAAAATCTGCCCTGCATTGTTTTGTATGCCACCGGCAGACTTTACAACAATCTCCTCCAAACTCATTTGTTCAAACGGAGTGCCTTCTATCAATTTGTTCAAATTATTGACATAGCCTTGTAAATGCTTGCCGTGATGAAAAGAAATGGTTTGATCCGATATAACAGGTTCAAGAGCTTTAACTGAATAAGGTAATGTAAGTAATTCAAATTTTGCCATGGTAAAATAAATTAAAATTCAACAATATTTATATCTAAAAGATTATTTAGTAACGTTTTTTACAGCATTTTTATTGTATTGTTTTCACTAAAGGATTATCCTTAGACACTAATTTGATATTTGTAAAAAACGGAAATAACGTTGAAACAAACTGCAATGGACAATAACAAAAAAAATGTTACTTTTGCAAAATTATAAAGTTACAAATAAAAATAATCACTTTTAAAATTGTTATTATGAAATTTAAAATAATACTTGTTTTATTATCTGCATTTGTTCCTTTGTTTTTGTTTGCACAAACCACTTTAACAATAGGAGGTTATGAAAAAAGTTATAATCAAATAAGAGTAGTCAATAATACTTCGCAAGAAAATTTTCGGTGCCGAATAAGTGTCATTCACAAAAATGGTAGTCAAGATGTTTTTGGTATTTTTTATTTAAGTGAGAAAAATGACACCGATTCCAATACCAATAGCAACAGAATAAAACGAGGTGAGCAAATTGTGATTGAAATGCCCAAAGATTTCCCTGTAAAAACCTCTTTTTCTTTGGAATATAAAGACTTTCCTTTGTGGGATGTTATTCTTATTCATATTTATGACGAAACCTCACAATTTGAAGGTGATGAATTTTAGGTACACTTTTTGTAGTAATTTGATAGAAATAATTAAACAACAAACTGACATGAAAAAATATTTTATAATGGTATTCTCTGTGTTGTGTTATACATTTGCAGCTACACAACCTCCACAAACAGCCGTAACCTTCCAATCCAAAGGTCATGAACATTTTTGGGTATATCTCAACAAACAATTGCAAAATACACATGCAGACGAAGTGGTAATCGCAAAAGACCTTGCTCCACGAACCTATCAGATAACCATTGTTATGGACAATCGTCAAAAAACCACGTTGAAGACAAAAATAACATTGCATACGGGGGTCAACAATTTTGAAGTTGCATACATACCTCAAAATAACAGACTGATTTTGACAACAACGGACAAATATGCACAAACGTCCTACACCATGGGCAATATGTCTTATCAAAAGACCTCACAATACAAATCCAATATGCAAAGACCTCACAATACATACCAACAGGCTCCTGTGTCAGCACAAAATCCTGCTTACAATCGGCAATCCATTCCGCCACGTAAGCCCGCACATGTTGCTCATCCGACTGCTTCTCACGGAACAGCCGCATTGAATGCTCCTCGGCCTTGTCATGAAAAAGATTTCTTGGAAATAAAACACTTGATACAAAAAGAAACTTTTGAAGATACCAAACTGACCATTGCCAAACAAGCCACCTCCACAGAATGGCTTACCGTAGATCAATTGTCTGAAATAGCCATGCTGTTTACTTATGAAGATACCAAACTCCAATACCTTAAATTTGCCTATGATTTTTGTTATGACCCCAACAAATATTATAAACTGAATAAGGTATTCACCTATTCATCCTCTATTGACGAATTGAACGAATTTGTACAAGCAAAAAGAAGTCGATAACAGCATCTTGAAGAAATTTTGATAAAATCTGCCAATGATTGTCTTTGCCACGGCATCCTGCGGAGAACCTTCAAACCAAAGGTATTCCAGGAAAAAGACTTATAAAATTTTCATAAGACATTGTCTGCCAACGGAAACGTCAGCATCAGACGATAACAAAAAAAATGTTACTTTTGCATTTTGTAAATAGGTAAGCAATGTCAGGAAATTGTTTTGGCAAGATATTTCGTGTAACGACCTTTGGAGAATCGCATGGTCAGGCAGTTGGAGGTGTTATTGACGGCTGTCCTGCCGGCATACGCATCAACCAACAACAAATAAAAGAACAACTCCGCCGGCGACAAGCCACCTCGCAACGACAAGAAACGAACGAGTTAGTTTGGATGTCAGGATTGTTAAACGGCACCACCACAGGTACACCGATAGCATTTTTAATTCCCAATCATGACATTCGTCCCCAAGACTACCAACAAGAAAAAAAATTGCTAAAACCCTCACATGCACACTTTGTCTATTGGCAGAAATACGGCATTTTCGATCATCAAGGCAGCGGTCGGGCTTCGGGACGGGAAACTGCCGCCAGAGTAGTTGCAGGTTGCATTGCCATGCAATACTTAGAACAACAACATATTCACATAGAAGCATATACCCTGCAAATAGGAGCCACCAAAGTGGAAGGATTTCCTCATTTGGAATTATCTTCTGCCAAAGAAAACCTTTTGCATTGTCCCAGTCAGGAACAAGCCTCCCGGATGCAAGCCATTTTAGACGACTGCCGACAACATGGCGACAGTGTAGGATGTAAAGTAGGCTGTATGGCAACGGGAATGCCTGTCGGAATAGGCGAACCTGTATTTGATAAACTATCTGCCGACCTATCTAAAGCCATGCTAAGTATCAATGCCGCCAAAGCCTTTGAATTGGGTTTAGGCAGTGAATTTGCCAATAGTTATAGCAGTCAAGTCAACGATTTATACAAACCCGACTTCACCACCGAACACAACTATTCCGGAGGCATCACAGCCGGCATCTCTACCGGAGAACCGATTTATTTCACCACTACTTTCAAGCCAATACCTACTATAATGCAAGACCAACCTACAGTGGACCTAAACGGCCAGGCTGCCACATTGCAGGCAACAGGACGACACGACATCTGCCTTTGTCCGCGAGTTTTGCCGGTGGTAGAAGCTATGACAGCATTGTGTTTGATTGACAAATATTTAGAATTTAAAGCTTATTCAAAATGACAATAGAAGAAGTTGAAAATAAAATTATTGAAGAATTTTCCTATTTTGACGATTGGATGGACAAATACGCCTATATTATTGATTTAGGCAAAACTGCCCCCATCATTGACGAAGAATATCGAAAAGATGAATATCTGATAGAAGGCTGCCAATCAAAAGTTTGGCTACAAGCCAACTACAATGACGGCAAACTTTATTTCAAAGCCGATAGTGATGCAATTATCACCAAGGGTATTATATTTTTGCTGATACGCGTACTATCGGAACGAACACCTCAAGAAATTTTGGATGCAAAATTAGATTTCATCAATCAAATCGGACTGACTTCACACCTCACTCCAACACGTAGCAATGGTTTGCTATCCATGATTAAGAAAATTAAATGCTATGCTCTAACCTATCAAAATCAATAACATGATCGATTTCAACAACATTTCACCGGAACAAGAAAAGATTGTAGCAATTTTAAAGGATGTTTACGATCCGGAAATTCCCGTCAACATTTGGGAAATGGGGTTAATATACGACATTCAAGTTAATGAACACGAAGTTTATATTCTAATGACTTTGACAGCTCCCAATTGTCCGGTAGCAGAAACACTCCCTTCTGAAGTAAAAAATCGGGTAATGTCAATACCGGGAATTACATCTGTAAAAGTAGATATCACTTTTGAACCCATGTGGGATATTGACAGAATGAGTCCTGCTGCCAGATTGGAATTGGGGTTGGACTAAAAATTGCTAAAAATGACAATAAAAAAAATGCGAGATATTTTCTCGCATTTTTTTTGTACTTCTTTTGTAAAACTTATCGTACCAAATTCAAGGTGTCTTGTGCTATTACCAACTCTTCATCAGTTGGGAAGACTACAACAGTTACTTTGGAATCAGGAGTGGAAATTACTTGAGCATCTCCTACAGTGGCTTCGTTGATTGCCTTGTCTATGGAAATACCTAAAAATTCCATATTAGAAAGAATAGGTTCACGCATAAACCAAGCATTTTCTCCGATACCACCTGTCATCACTACCATATCTACACCATTCATAATTGCAGTATAGGCACCTATATATTTTTTTACTCTATGAGCAAACATATTAAAAGCATAAGTGCAACGTTCGTCACCTGCATCTCTGCCTGCACGTACATCACGCATATCTTGTTTGCCTCCGCTTATACCTACCAATCCTGATTTTTTGTTGAGTATGGTATTCAACGTTTTCATGTCTAAATTTTCTTTTTCTGCCAAATAGATAAGAGCACCTGCATCCAAATCACCACAACGGCTACCCATTACCAAACCTTCCAATGGAGTGAATCCCATAGAAGTATCAACCGATTGACCATTTTTAATGGCGGCTATAGATGCTCCGCTACCCAAGTGACAGGTGATAATTTTCATATTTTTCCAATCCTTGCCAATCATTTTAGCAGCGTTTTCTGCTACATATTTATGGCTGGTACCATGGAATCCATAACGACGAAGACGATATTTTTCATAATATTCGTAAGGAATGGCATATAAATAGGATTCAGCCGGCATGGTTAAATGGAAAGATGTATCAAATACGGCAGTCATAGGCACATTGGGCAATACTTTTTGCATAGCTCGTATGCCGGCCACGCTACCCGGAATGTGCAAAGGAGCAATATCTTTCAATTTTTCTATTTCTTTGATTACTTCTTCTGTAATAACTACACTTTGAGAAAATTTTTCTCCGCCATGAGCTACACGGTGACCAACAGCGTTGATTTCTTTCAAATCACTGATAACTCCCATTTTGGAATCGGTTAAAGCCTTTAACACCAAATTGATGCCTGCTACATGATCAGGAATGGGCAGTTGTTCGTAGTGTTTTTCACCATGGTATTTGTGAGTGAATTCACCCATTTCCAAACCAATTCTTTCAATTAAACCTTTTGCCATTACTTTGGCATTGTTGTCCATATCTATCAATTGATATTTGATAGAAGAACTTCCACAATTTAAAACTAATATTTTCATTTTACACTTATTTATTTTATTTCTTATTTTCTATTTTTATACTATTATTTATTTTTAGTTATCCTTTGCAAATTTGAGAATTAATATTTTTGTATCGGTATATATTTTTGCAAAATAAATACCACATGCCAAATGTCTAACATCTATATCCTTTTGACTATCATTCACTTCGTCAAAGACAAGAAGTTTCTTGCCGTCCAAGGCAATTATTTCAATTCTTGACATAATTTCATGACCTTTAGTTGAAATGGAAATTGTATTGTTGGTAGGATTAGGAAATATTTTGCAATCGATGACCGGATGGTCAACAATGGCATCATCTATTATTGTATCATCAACTACACTGGTAATGGCATTATATTTTTCTTGAGCGGCATTGGCACCTTGCTGCAACTCCAACAAATTGTTGCCAATGATAATAGCATAGGCAATTGTAATCGTATCCATGGATGCTATTTGCATAGGTCCATAGGTTGTCATGGTACTTACATCGTTGCCATTTGCTGCCAATCCTGCTTCCAAACGATTGGTTGTTAATGCATTATATATTTGCAAATCGGTAATACCATTTGAAATTTTCATGCTCAAATTGCCACCGTCATTGTCAAAAGCATATACTTTGGTAGGATAGTTTGATAAAAATTTTACTCCTACCATTTGTCCGTCAAAGATAGAATAAGTGTACGACATTCTTGTATTAGCATCATACATCACACGATTGGAAGTGGAAATGCCAATATCCCAATCCATAAACAAAGCTGCATACAAATTGTCAATTGCAGTAACACTTTTGTTAATCATGGCAAATTGTTGTATGGTCGTACTTTTCAAATTGCTATCTGTCCACGCATAAGCAGTATGAATGGTTTCTATGTCAAATTTATTTCCTCCTGCATTGGCATCATTGAAAATGGTTTCTGCCTGCATGTCGGCAACAGCATCTTCTACTACAAAATGAGGAGCAACAACATTAACCATTTCGTTGCCATGCAACGACAAGGCAATATTGTCGGATATTCTTGAAGAATTGTTACCAAACAAGAAAGAACCATGATTTAACATACTCACAGCTGTTGTTTTGCTGGTAATACCTTGACCATATTTATAATAATTGTCAGCATACCCCATTTTGCCACAATTAGTCATGGTAAAAATTTGTTCGTTGGTATCTATAACAACGACATCACTCAAGCGAATGCAAACATATTGAAAACCCAGATAAGTAGTGCTGTCATAATATTCCAAACGAATGGGAATTTCCTGACTTTCGGTCATATCTTCTGTTAAAACAATATCAATAACCGCATCGGTATATTGTGTCTTACCCATCATTGCCAGGGTGCCAATATGTAAAGTATCGTTCACCAATATTGCTTTTTCCGACCTCGTTGAGGCAACCACTTTGGCATTGTCGGCAGGAGCAAGATAATTGGTAAAATTACCATAAATATGAATAGTGTCTCCCATTAATTTATCCTGCTTATTATAATTAATGTCAGACATTTCCAAAGAAGGCTGCAATACATCCGTCAAAGCACGATAGGCATTCACACGACCGGCTCCCATTTGTCCGTAATAGTTGCTATTATTACCGATGGTGTCAATTGGGTCAGCAGTGGCTTTAATACGATGTATAATTTGTTGTGGAGTAAAATTCGGATAAGCCGATTTTACCAATGCTGCCACACCTGAAACAATGGGTGCCGAAAACGAAGTGCCGTCAGAGGTGCCATAAGAAGACCCCAAACAAGAATAGACAGCTTTGCCGGGTGCCATAATGTCCACAGTATAATCATAAGTGGAAAAATCTGCCTTTTCATCGGAGATATTGGTGGCGGCAACACTTAAAACATTGTCATATCCGGCAGGATAGAAAGTATATTGTCCGTTGGTATTGCCGGCGGCAGCTACTACCAAGGCTCCACGATTAAAAGTGGCATAGTTGATAATATCCTGCCCATAAGGATCGTACGGACTAATGCCTCCCCACGAACAATTGATAATTTGACAGCCATGATCTGCAGCATAGACAATTGATTCATAGCCTCCTACTAATCCGAGTGTGGAATTTTGATTGCAGACAGGCAAAAACTTACAGCGGAATCCCACTCCTGCCAACTCTGAACCATTATCGGTGGTGGCAGAAGAAATGCCGGCAACAAAAGTACCATGAATGACAGTACGATAAATGTTGCCATTATTATTGACTATATTCCAACCATAATAGTTGTCCACAAAACCGTCGTTGTCGTTGTCAATACCGTCTATCGGGTCGGCATAGTTGTATTTGATATTAGACATAATGTCCACTACCGTTGTATCCAAACCGGAATCTGAAATACCTATCACCACATTGGTGTCTCCTTGACAAATATTCCATGCATCGTAAGCTTGAATAGTATTCAAATGCCATTGGCTTTCCACACGACTATCGCTGGGCACATACAGATTGTAGTGCAAATATTTGGGTTGCACATATTCAAAGCAACCCGTTTTCATCAACTCATCTATCACTTTGTCGGAATTGGCATCCGCTACCAAAGTATAGAATAAAGACAAATCCACCATCCGGCTATTGGCTTTATGCGTTAGAGCCTGATGGGTGGGAAAGGTTCTTTCTATGGATATAGTAGAAGATTGCAATGCGGTGGAAATACTTTTTTGCAATAAAGTTGTTCTACAATTTTCCTTCAATTTTAAAATGTAAGTATTAGGAACTACATGAACTATTTGTTGTGCAACAATAGCACATTGTACACCTATGATGACCACTATCAAAAAAAGTTTCTTTTTCATGGTAGAAGATTAAAATGCAAATGTACAAAAAAGTTGTGAGTTATGGAATAAAATCAAGAAGTTTTATTCAAAAAAAAGAGGTGCAATGCACCTCTTTTTTATTTTTTGTTGAGTAATTCCTTTTTCTTCTTCTCTATCAATGACAATTTTTCTTTCAATTTGTCAATTTCCTGTTGCTTTTGAGCATTCTTTTCTTCCAATTGTTTTTTCAACGTTTCTGCACTCTTCGATTTTGCAAAAGAGATAAGATTATTGTCCCACAATCTAATTTCTTCTGACAATTCATTGATACGTTGTTGCAATTGCTCTTGCATGCCTTTCAGTTTTTTAGCCGCTTGTTTTTCTTTATTGGCGTCTTGCATGTCTTCTATGCATTTTTCAACACGACTTTCGAATGTTTCTTTCTTTTCTTCTGCTACATTTCCTTTTATTTCAGCAAATTTTTGCTTGATAGCCGTTTGAAAATCATTCCAAAGTTGATTTCTTGTTTCAGATGTTGTTGCACCTATTTCTGTCCAGCGTCTTTGGAATTCCTGCATAGCTTCTAAATCAGCATCTTGTTGGTTGGCAAGAGCATAATCCTTCACTTCTTGAATGAGGGCTTCCTTTTTGGCTAAATTTTCTGTCATATTGGCTACATTCTCGGTATAATGAGCTTCTTTTGCGGCAAAAAATTCATCACATGCTTTGCGGAAACGAAGCCACAATTCTTCCGACTGCTTACGAGGAATGTTTCCTATGGTTTTCCATTCTTGTTGCAATTCTTGTATTTCTTTTGTAGCTTGTCTCCAATCTGTACGTATAGCAATGGCTTCTGCTCTCATACAGATATTGATTTTCATATTAATATTGTTCGCATAGTTCTCTTTGGCTTTCTTGAAGAATTCTTTTCTGTCTTCAAAAAATACATTCATTTTTTTATGAAAGCGATCCCACACTTCTTCGTGAACACTCTTTGGAGCCGGTCCTAAGGTCTTCCATGCTTTGAACAATTCATTGACTTTGTCTGTAGTTTCAGTTAGAACTTTGACAGAAGACTTATAGTCTTTTGACAACAATTCATCCAATTGATCACACAATGCTAATTTGGCTTGATAGTTTTCTTCTTGCTCTTTTAGCATTTGTGTATATTGTTCTTTGTGTTTTTGGTTGATTTGATCGGAAGCTGCTTTAAATCTATTCCACAATTCGTCCTTCTTTTCTTCTTCTACTGCACCAGTTTCTTTCCATTCTTGGTGATACTGTTGTAAAAGTTTGAAAGCTTTTGATACCGAATCTTCCAAAAGAAGGGCTTCTGCCTTTTCACACAATTCTATTTTACGCTCTAAATTCTTCTTCAAATCCAAATTTCTCAATTCACGATTGATTTTTACTTTGTTGAAGAATTTTTCCACATAGAAATGATAAGTTTGCCACAAATCGTTGACACTGGCTTGCGGAACTGCACCTATCTCTTTCCATTTGGCTTGCACTTCGTTGAAGTGGTCATATATTTGTTTAAGCGATTCGTCTGCATCTACCAGCACCTTCAATTCGTCTAATAAGGCCTGTTTTTTTGCCAAATTTTCTAATTTTTCTTTCTCTTTGTCTTCTTCCTGTTTAGCTTTGGCAGCTTTGTAGCGTCCAAAAACATCATCAAACTTTTTGTCTGTTTCGTCCGGCTCAAAGGTATATTCCTCAACATTGCCGCCATTATCTATAAAAGCCTTTTTGGCTTGATCTTTTTCTTCTTTCAATAACATTAAAAAACGACTTCTCAACAAGGAAACTTGTCGTTTAATTTTGGTAATATCAGGTTCTTGCAACAATTTTTCAAATTCCGACACCAACTCTTCTTTGCTACAATGGTCAAACATATCGTCTGAAATATTTTCTTCCACAGTTTCTGCGGGAGTTTCGACCGATGCTTCTTGAGGGTTTTCTACTTTGGGTTCGGTTGAAGTCGGTTCAGCAGTTGTTGCCTCTTCAATTACTTCTTGCACTGATTCTGGAGTGACGTTTTCTTGTTGATTAACGTCTTGATGTTCAACTTTTTCAGTTTCTTCGTTCATTTTGTTTGTCTCTTCCATATTATAAATATTTTGGGACGGGTGTTATTTAATTATGTAGTTAAAAATTTTCTTTATTTTTCCATTCGGAAACGAAATGGCAAAGGTACAACTTTTAATTGAAACGAAAAATAGATACAACAAAAAAAATTTTATCCGTTTTTTTGACTCCACTTTACCGAACATTTTGTCCTTTGCCAACATAATATTTACTTCACTTTCATGGATAGTGCAAAAAATATACCAAATTGCTCATCATGTTTTCTCCTTTAATTGCACTAAATTTCTTTTAGGCTAAATTTTTTCCCCTCAACTTTGCTCCACCTCATTTTATAGTAAAAAAATCTCCATTTTTCTTTGCCAATTCTCAATATAAAATGATATCTTTGCAGTTTATTCTATAGGAGGAAAAAAAGTAAGTGGCAAAACTTATGAAATATTATAAAATATTGATTTTATGGTTATCGCTTAGTATTGTATGCAGTGCTTGCCAAAAGAAAAAGCCCGCCTATCAACCCAAAGTGGATACCAAAGAAGTAAAAGAAATCGCTAAATCGATAGATACAAAAGTCTTTCGTTATGAATTGGCATTGCAGCAACTTTCTCCCGATAGTTTGCAATATCAACTCAATCAAATGAGAGACGACTATGCTTTTTTGCTCGGTGACACCGTTACTGCTGCAGGTGCCCGACAAATCAGCAATTATCTCAAAGACCCCACCATCAAAAAATTGTACAAACAATCCAACAAAGTTTTTGCAGATTTTGCTCCATACAAAGAAGCTTTCGATTCTGCTTTTACTTTGATGAAATACTATTTTCCTCAAGCCACCATTCCTCGTGTTTACACCGTTATCACCGGTCTTTACTACGAAATGCCCATCATGTGCTATGATAGTGCCATAGTTGTTTCCCTAGATTTGTATTTAGGTAGCAACTACCCTATATACAAACAATTAGGTCCAAATGTGCCACAATACATATATAGACGTTTTGCTCCTGAATATTTGTTGCCGGATTGTTTTAAAGAATTGGCATACAACTACATTGACTTTCCTCAAGCAACATCGGTTTTAGATGAAATGCTTATAGACGGAAAAAGAATGCTTTTTGCCCAATTGCTATTGCCAAATACTGCCGATACATTAATATTCGGCTATCCTCACAACAAACTACAATGGGCTGTCAACAACGAATCGATGATTTGGTCTTATCTCATCAATAACAATTTGTTATACAACAAAAACAAACAAACCATTAGAGAATTGATAGGAGAAAAACCTTTCACTTCGTATTTTGGCAACAATTCTCCGGGGAAAATCGGCTCATGGATAGGCTGGCAGATATGCCGTTCTTGGATAGCCAACAATCCTGACAAACCTATCAGCGATATGTTGTTGGAGAAAGACTCGCAGAAAATTCTCAATGAATCAAAATATAAACCTAAAAAATAGCAAGTATGGGAATACTCATGTTCATGGATTTTATTAAGCTCACCTTCATTGATGTGATTGACATTTTGTTGGTGACATACTTGTTTTTTTATCTCTACAAAATCATTAAAGGAACCGTTGCCTTTAATATTTTTATCGGCTTACTCATCTTATATTTGCTATATTATATTGTAGCATTGCTGAATATGGAATTGCTATCGGAATTGTTTGGACAATTCATTTCCGTCGGTTTTATTGCTTTGATTATTCTTTTTCAACCCGAAATTCGGCAATTCCTACTCTATATCGGCAAAAGCAACCCCTTGAACAAAACCAATATCTTGCGGTGGAGAGCCAGCGAGAGAATCAATGCCTTACCCAAAATCGGCACCATTGTCAAGGCTTGCAAACACATGGCCGGCACCTACACGGGAGCATTGATCATTATTGCTAAAGAACACCAACTGGAAGAATATGTACAAACGGGTGAACGCATTGAGGCGGATACTTCGGAAGAATTGATAGAAACTATTTTCTTCAAAAACACACCCCTACACGACGGAGCCCTTATCATCAACAAACAAATGATGGTGGCAGCACGTTGCATTCTGCCGGTTACACAAAGAGATGTTCCTTCCGAATTAGGACTTCGCCACCGCTCCGCCATTGGCATTACCGAACAAACAGATTGTATTGCTGTGGTGGTTTCTGAACAAACAGGTAGCATATCCTACTGCATAGAAGGACATATTACAAGAAATGTAACACCCAAAGAATTGGAACAATTCCTTAAAAAACAATTTTTAACAAGTCAATAAACATATAGAAATGAACAAATTAGATACTACAATACCATATAAAATTGCCGACATCGGTTTAGCCGATTGGGGCAGAAAAGAAATAGAGGTTTCTGAAAAAGAAATGCCGGGTTTGATGGCTTTGCGAGAAAAATACGGCAAAGAAAAACCTTTGAAAGGAGTTAGAATCTCCGGTTCTTTGCACATGACCATTCAAACGGCTATTTTGATAGAAACATTGGTAGCATTAGGAGCAGATGTCCGTTGGGCAAGTTGCAATATATTCTCCACACAAGACCATGCCGCTGCTGCAATTGCTGCAACAGGAGTGCCGGTATTTGCATGGAAAGGCGAATCGCTGGAAGATTACTGGTGGTGTACTGCACAAGCACTTTCTTTCCCTAACCATCTCGGACCTCAACTAATCGTGGACGATGGAGGTGATGCTACATTGTTGATACACAAAGGTTTCCAAGCAGAAAAAGATCCTTCTGTTTTAAATGCCACCCCTTCCAGTCACGAAGAAGGTGTGATACTGCAAACCTTGAAGCAAATAGCACAAGACGAGCCAAACAAATGGTCAAACATAATCAAAGATTTGAAAGGTATTTCTGAAGAAACAACCACCGGCGTACATCGTTTGTATCAAATGATGGAACGACATGAATTGTTAGTGCCTGCCATCAATGTCAACGATTCGGTAACAAAATCTAAATTTGACAATCTATATGGATGCCGTGAATCATTGGCAGACGGCATCAAGCGGGCTACAGATGTGATGATAGCCGGCAAAGTGGTGGTTGTACTCGGTTATGGCAATGTCGGCAAAGGTTGTGCCCAATCTATGCGTAGCTATGGTGCCAGAGTATTGGTAACTGAAATTGACCCTATATGTGCCTTGCAAGCTGCTATGGAAGGTTTTGAAGTCACCACTATGGAAGAAGCTGTCAAAGAAGGCAATATCTATGTAACCACTACCGGCAACTGCGATGTGATTACCATTGACCACATGAAAAACATGCTCGACCAGTCTATTGTCTGCAATATCGGACATTTTGACAACGAAATACAAGTAGAGCAACTAGAGAACTTCCCCGGCATTCAACGTCGCAATATAAAACCGCAAGTGGACGAATTTATTTTCCCTGACGGAAAATCAATTTTCTTGTTGGCGGAAGGTCGTTTGGTGAACTTAGGCTGTGCAACCGGACATCCTTCATTTGTCATGAGCAACTCTTTCACCAACCAAGTATTGGCACAAATAGATTTGTGGAAAAACAACTATCCTATTGACGTATATCGCCTGCCAAAACATTTAGACGAGGAAGTCGCCCGCCTGCATTTGGACAAATTGGGAGTAAAACTTACCACTTTGTCACAAAAACAAGCCGATTATATCGGTGTAAACATACAAGGACCTTACAAAGCCGAACATTATAGATATTAAAATTGAGCAAAATTGATTTTTATAAAAGAAAAAATTGTATCTTTGCAACGAAAAAATTTGATTCATTAATAATATAAAAAAGATATATGCAAAAGTTACTTTTATTAGGAGATGAAGCAATCGCACAAGCATTTATCGATGCCGGCGGAAGTGCTATCAACAGTTATCCGGGAACTCCTTCCACACAAATTACAGAATATGTAATGAAGTCAAAAGATGCACAAGCAAAAGGCGTCATCGCCAATTGGTGTGCCAACGAAAAGACGGCTTTAGAAGCGTCTATCGGCGTTGCCTATGCAGGCAAACGTGCCATGACTTGTATGAAACATGTGGGATTAAATGTATGTGGAGACCCATTTATGAATGCCGCCATCATTGGTACAAAAGGGGTGGTGATAGTAGTTGCTGACGATCCAAGTATGTTCTCTTCTCAAGACGAACAAGACAGCCGTTTCTATGGTCATTGGGCAATGATTCCTATGTTGGAACCATCTAACCAACAAGAAGCTTACGATATGGTATTTTATGGTTATGAAATATCAGAAAATTTAGGCACTCCTGTTCTGTTGAGAATTCCTACTCGTTTGGCACATAGCCGTGCCGGTGTTGTCCGCAAACCTGCCAGAGCACAAAACGACTTGAAAGAACCTGCAGACGCCAGTTCTTTTGTATTGCTTCCTGTTAATGCAAAACGCCTTTATAGAAATTTGATTGACAAGCAAGCATCGTTCACTCAAGCTTCAGAAACATCCGGCTATAACCAATATATTGCCGGTACTGACAAAAAAATCGGTATCATCACTACCGGCATTGCCTACAACTATTTGATGGAAAATTTCAAAGACGGCAAATGCCCTTATCCGGTGGTAAAAGTCACCCAATATCCTTTGCCATTCAATATGATTAACAAATTGTATGACGAATGTGAAGAAATATTGGTATTAGAAGATGGACAACCTTTTGTAGAAGAATTGGTAAAAGGCTTTTTAGGCAAAGGCAAACGTGTTTTTGGTCGTTTGGACGAAACCATCCGCAGAGATGGAGAATTGAATGCGGAAAAAGTGGCAAAAGCATTGGGTATGCCTGTCCCCAGCGGTGCCGCAGTACCTAGTGTTGTTACCAACCGTCCTCCTGCTTTGTGTCAAGGATGTCCTCACATTGACAGCTATACTGCTTTAAATGCTGTTATGGCTAATTACAAAGACGGAAAAGTATTTGGCGACATAGGTTGCTACACATTAGGTTTCAATATGAAAGCCATCAATACCACCGTTTGTATGGGTGCATCCATCACCATGGCAAAAGGTGCTGCTGAGGTGGGAATATTCCCTTCGGTAGCCGTTATCGGAGATGGCACTTTCGGTCACAGCGGAATAACCGGTTTGTTGGATTGTGTCAACGAAAAAGCCAATGTGGTAGTAATGATTTTAGATAATGATATAACAGCTATGACAGGTGGTCAGCCATCATCGGCACACTGCAAGATAGCCGAAATTTGCAAAGGTTTGGGTGTTGACCCGGCCCATATTCGTACCATTGAACCTCTCAAGAAAAATCATGAGGAATTTGTAAAAATATTGGAAGAAGAAATTGCTTACAACGGTGTATCTGTAGTTATTCCACGTCGTACTTGTTTGGTTGAATTAAAAAAACATTTAAAAAAATAGGAAGATGAAAAAAGATATCATATTATGCGGAGTCGGTGGAGACGGTATAGTTTCCGTAGCAAAAATTATTTCTGACGCAGCCCTCAATATAGGTCTCCATGTAAAACAATCTGAAATTCATGGTATGTCACAACGTGGAGGTTCTGTATTTTCACATTTAAGACTTTCCAGTGAACCTATTTTTGCAGATGTTATTCCGGAAGGCAAAGCCGACATTATTTTGTCAAGCGAACCTATGGAAGCACTACGCTATCTGCCATTTTTGAATGCAGACGGCTGGGTGATTACCAATTCCGACCCTTTCATTAACATCAACAACTATCCGGCCATAGAAAATATCATGGCAGAATTGAAGAAGATAAAACATTGCGTAGCCTTCAATGCAAACGACATTGCCAAGACAGTAAAAGCACGTTCCAATATGGTGTTGCTCGGTGCAGCTGCCCCTTATTTGGAAATTGACTTTGCTGAATTAGAAAATGCCATTCGCAATATCTTTGGTCGCAAAGGTGAAGATGTTGTCAATGCCAACATCGCTGCCATTAAGGCAGGTAGAGAAGTAAAATAATCTCACATTCATAACACTAAATTTTTTCATAAGGAGTGCGCCCGCACTCCTTTTTTTTATGAGATACTATAAAATATGAGATATCGTTTTATAATTTGTGGTGAAAATGAAATTTTATAGATTAATCCCCCTTGGTCCCCCTTACAATGGGAAATGTTCCCCCCTTTAGGGGGGTGCCCGCAGGGCGGGGGATTTTTTTCCCCATTTGGGTGGAGATATTGAATGGGGTTTATGATAATTGATATTTTTTCGGGGACGATGTACACATCGTCCCTACATCCAAATGGAATATTGGGATTTTGGAATGGGATTTTATTGCAATGGTATTGATAATGATTTTTTTCCTCCTAACCCTCGCACAAGGTTATTTTTCTTTTTGCTGCCAATTCGACAACAATCTTTTAAAATACTTTCCGCTCAATCGATTAGCCCAACTTTCGGTATAAAAGCAATAATACGACACTTTCTTGTTTTTCCGATAGCGTCTGAAGCACGGAAGTCCACACCATACTGCCGAAGGCAAAGCAATAAGCAAAACATACAATGGCCCCAATAGTAAAGACTGCCGCGTGTGACCGTATTCATGTTGCAATGTCGGCAATATTTTACCGGACTCTGCATCTGCATCGCGACCAAATGTGTCGGTTAAAAATATAAAATTACCCATGCCCATACTATACGACAAGGACCAATACCTGACAAATGCCTTGTGATAGACAAAACACGGACGATGTTTAGGAATGCACAAAAACAGCAATGCCCCCGCTATATTTTGAAGCAGGCACCATGTTGTCTGCAAAACCCAAAAACCTACATTCCTTAACTTATTCATGTGGATACTCCTAATAGTCAATATGAAAAAGTACAATATTCAAAATTATTGTGCAATATTTCTTTGTATATCACCTCGCAATTGTCGGATGCGAATTCTGGCTTCACCGGCATAGACACTGTCAGAATGGTCGTTGAGAATTTGCTGGTACAAATCCATAGCCAAGACACTGTTTTTTAAATAGTATTCTTGCAATTGTGCCCGCTCAAACAAAGCATCATCGGTAAGCAAATCGTTGGGATAATTAAAGACAATATTTGCCAAAAGGTTGTCGGCAGTATTATAGTCACCTGTTTGCTTTGCAATTTTTGCCTTCAAAAACCATACATCGTCGGTGAGCGCATGATTGCCGGCAATGCTATCCAAAAACAACAAAGCCCGCTCGTTTTGATGGTGTTCCACCAAGAACGAGGCAATGGCAAATTGTTGCAATGAACGATCCAAGCTGTCTTCTTCATCGTAATTGTCTTTTATCAACAAGGACAAATACAAAGCATCGTTGGCAACCATTTTTGAGGTGGCAGCCCGCAGGACATCCAATTGGGCTTTGGCCCATTCTATCTCTCCAAGCATCAAAGAGATATTGGCATTGTTAAGTTTTGCCAACGAACCTAAAGTATCGTTAGGCAGATTTTTTTCCACTTGAGCATTCAGCAACATGGCTTCCCAAATGTTATCGTCCAATATCATCAATTGTGCCAAATCCAATTTGGCAAAGGCAATATCTTGTGGTTTGAGTGTGGTGCTGTTCTGACAGTTGTCCAACATGACTATAGCTCCTTTCACATCGTGTTGCCGGTCTGCCTTGAAAGCTGCCCATCGCCGATAAAGTGAAAAATTGTACGATGCCAAAGGATATGTTTCAAAATATTTCTTCAACTGACTGTTCAAGTCATTTATAGACTGCACATCGGAGATATTGTCTTCCACTATTTGTTTTAAACGAACATCTAAGATAGCCATTCTCGCCTCACGACCATAAACTGTGGCATCGCCCATTCCCACAATGTATTTATAACCATTGATGGCAGTTGTATAGTCCTTGTTGGCGGCTGCCAAATTGGCAACCTCATATACGGTGGCACCTGCGGTGTTATATTGTCTGTCGAATGCCTGTGCCTGCTTCAAGGCCATGGAGAAATCTTTTTCCTGCATAGCATACCATATCACCAATTCGTTGTAAGCCTTGTTGTCGGTATTTTTGTTAACAGCTTTTAATATCTGTTGGCGGATAACATTTCGTTTAGCATGATCGGAATCTTCTATCCACCAATTCAGCAACGCCGATTCCACATACGACACCATGTTAGGCTCTGCTTGTAGCAAGAGTATATATTCCTGCATGGCTTTTTCATATTGTCGTACCGATTCATAGATGGCTGCCAATGGCAAAGCATAAGTATGTTCCTTGAAAGAAATGGCACGCCCGTGCAGATAGGTATTGACGGCATAGTCGGTCAATTGATAGCTAAGAAAATTGTTGGCCAATTCATCTATCAAAGACGACTGGTTGGTAATGCCGGCAATGCAAGATTCGTATTGTCGTTTGGCTTTGCCGCTTTCATTTTGAAGTCCATAAATATATCCTAAATCCACTTGATATTTGCTGATGATAGGATAGTTTTTTATCTGTTGCCGGACAATTTTTTCTGCCGTTTTGTATTGCTTTGTTTGTATAAGGCACTGAAGATAATGGCTATAGTAAAAATCCGTCTGATTTTTGTTGTACAATTGTGCATATATTTCCACGGCTTTGTCGTAGGCTTGCTCTTGAAAATATTGCATTGCCAATTTATCTTGGGAATTGTCGGCGGGCTGTGCCTTTACTGACAACACTGCCAACAACAGCAAAATCGAAAGCCATATTTTCTTTTGTTTCATTTTGCAAAAGTAGCATTTTTTTGGCAAATTTCCACCTCCTGACAGATTCAATCATTTCATTTTTACCACAAATCTCCGATGCCAAGCAAAAAAATAGTTTTTCTCAAAAAAAAATTGTATTTTTGCTTTTTCACTCAATCATGGAAAAAAGTAAACCGATATCCAAGAAAAAATTAGTCGTCAAAGTGCTTATAGCAGTGGTGTTGTCCATGCTATTTACCGTCTTTAGCGCCCAATTTATTCCCTCTATCATGATCGGAAAAATTCAATTTGAATATGTAATAGCTTTGCTTTTTTACCTTGTTTTATTGATATTTCTTTCTCTCAAATACGAAAAAATCTTTGCCCTTATTTCGGGTATTTTGACAGCCATAATATTTGTGATGATGGTTTTCAACATTGGTTGGGATGAAACATCTATTTATAAGAGTTCCTTTTTAATATTCGGCAAAAGCCAATCCTCTTATCAAAAAACCGACATCAAGGCAGCAGAACATGCTATCACTCCGCACATCAGCCTGCAAAAACGAATCCAACAGTCTGTCAACAGCAAGGATTCCACAGTCCGCCTGTTTGCAGTGGAGCATTCTCTGCTCTATTTCAACGAATACTACGGAAAATATCGGCAAATCTGTCGCCAATTTTCTTTGGTGAAATACATCAAAGACAACTTTAAATATGTAAAAGATCCTGCCAACTTTGACTATTTTGCATCACCGACCGAAAGCATACAAGTGATGGCAGGCGACTGCGACGACTACAGCATTCTCATGGCATCTGCCATGGGTGCCATCGGTGTAAAAATGCGTATCATCTGGACAGAAGGACATGTCTATCCGGAAATGTGTTGCGGCGACAAAACCTCTTTTGACAAATATGTCAATGCCATCTACCTTTTCTTCACCGACGAAGTGGAAGGAAAACCTATCAACTACCGTTTAGACAAAGACGGCAACTATTGGCTCAATTTGGACCTCACCGACTACTATCCGGGCTCCAAATACTATTCCGATGTGGTGCTTTCCATCATCTATATGAAATAATTGCCCGAAATAACTGTTTTTCCCATATTTTTCATAGTCAAATGGAACTAAAAATGGCAGGAAACTGATGTTTGTTTCAAAAAAAATATTGTAATTTTGCAGCATGGAAGACATCTATCTATTAGCCATAGAAAGTTCTTGTGACGACACATCTGCAGCCGTGTTGAAAAACAACGAATTGCTGTCCAATGTGATTGCTAGTCAAGCTGTACACGCCCAATATGGCGGAGTGGTGCCGGAATTGGCATCGCGTGCCCACCAACAAAATATCATTCCCGTAGTTACAGCCGCCTTGCAAGATGCCCACATTGACAAAAGCCAATTGTCGGCAGTGGCTTTCACACGGGGTCCCGGATTGTTAGGGTCGTTGTTGGTAGGAGTTTCTTTTGCCAAGGCTTTCGCCTATGCTTTGGATATTCCTTTGATAGAAGTGGACCATTTGCAAGGGCACATTCTTTCGCATTTCATCAAAAAGGATACGCCTGCTCCCAAGTTCCCTTTCCTCTGCCTTTGTGTGTCGGGAGGACATACACAGATACTCAAGGTGAACGATTTTTTCAATATGGAAGTTATCGGCACCACCATTGACGATGCCGCAGGAGAAGCCTTTGACAAAATTGCCAAAATATTAGGTTTGCCCTATCCGGGCGGTCCTTATGTGGACAAACTCGCCAAAGACGGCAATCCTGACGCTTTCCGTTTCAGCAAAGCCAACATCCCCGGCTACAACTATAGCTTCAGCGGTTTGAAGACTTCTTTTTTGTACTTTCTCCGCGATAGATTGGCAGAAGACGAGCATTTTATCGAACATCACCTCAACGATTTATGTGCCTCAGCACAAAAAGCCATTATCGACTCCTTGACAAAAAAGTTGATTTTGGCAGCAAAACACTTAAATATCAAAGAGATTGCCATTGCCGGCGGCGTATCCGCCAACCAAGGTCTCCAAGAAGAATTGCTTCGCTTGGCAAAACAATACGGCTGGCATGTACACATTCCCACTTTGAAATTGAGTACCGACAACGCTGCCATGATAGGCATTGCCGGCTACTATAAATTTCTCTGGCACGATTTCTGCGGCATTGATGCCATCCCCTATACCAACAGCCAACATTAGCCGTCACCGCCTTCCGCTGCATTTCTTGCAAAGATTTCACTTAACATTTTTTTGTTTATTAACAAGCTGCCATATACGCTGTCGGCATAAAAAAAACACCTACTTTTGCCATATAAAATATTTATTCTGTGGGAAGATTTTTTTTGATGCTGTTGCTGATAGTCGTCACCGCCAATGTCTGCGGACAAAAAGGCTATAGCACACAAAAAGATTTCACCTACTATTTTGAAAGAAAAATTCCTGACCACCAAGCTGTTTTTTCTTTAGACAGCACCCTCTCCTCTCCCGATTTTTTCAAATACCACGTGCAATATGCACTAACAGTGGTCACAACGGACAGCATGTGCCACTATCGGGTGGCGGAACTACAGCACGACAACAATTGCGATATCCGCTATCGCGATTTCCTCATCAAAGATTCCATTTATCTCTCTTGCTGTGGATTGCGAGTGGAATGTGCTATGAATCAGGTTAAAAAAATCTACGAATACCAGCCAAAGCCTGCCGACAATAACAGCCCGTGGCTGTATGAAGTTTCGGTTTCGGCCAAAGGCGATAGCATTGTAAATGTCAGCATGGATATGCTCAATGTACAATTCTGCTTCGACACCATCAGTCGGCAACGCCTTGCCGGCAAACTGCAGCAGATAGACGGCTATTATCTTTGCGACAGTATTTTCCAAAGTCTGCAGCGACAATTAGACGCCATGGATACCACCCTTGTAGATAGATTTCCTCTTTACAAATTCACCCTCAACGACATAGACAAGCAAATTGCCACTATTGACCGGCAACACTACGAGACTCTATTGGCGGAATCGGGTTTGGACAACCTGCCTTATTTGCGACAACGCTACCAAATTGTCAACCGTATGCAGACGCTCCGCCAGACGATAGAGCAAAAAGTTGCCAACATGGACGATTTGTTCTTCAACAAAGCCTGCAATTTTGAGCGAGACGGCAACACCTCCCAAGCTATTTTTTATTTTAAACGAGCCCTTGAATACAACCCCTCGCACTGCCATGCCATCGACCACCTCAGCACTATCTACACACAAAACAACCTTTTTCTTGACAACTTCCACCTCTGGCAGAACATCTGCGTCAGAAAAGAGAATCCGCCCTGCAAAGACATGATTGTCAGCAAAATATATGACAGTCTTTATACAAAAACCTCCCGTTTTATGGAGGTGAAAAATTACTATGACGCATTAAAAATGCTTGATACCATAGACTTGTTTTGCTCCATCATACCGCATGCCACCTGCGAAAAGGAATTTCCCGCCATGCGAACACAAGCACAGCAAGGCATTTATCATTCCTACCATGAAGTAATAGAAAAAGCATTAAAATACAATAAATTAGATTTATCACAGACCTATCTGTTCGGCTTGAACGACCTCATGCAGGAACACGGCAATGCTTGGCAAAATGATGCCAACTTTGTCCGTTTGGCAGAAGTCCTTGTCAACAAACGGCAACAGGCTGCCAAAGTACAAGCCAAGAAACGGCATTTTGAAGAGTCGCTGGCAGAATTACAAAAGGCACAAAGTTTCGCCGACTCTTTACATTATAATATTAATAGAGACTTCACTGCTGACTACCAAAATGCCTACACCGGCATCTACCAACAAAAACTGCAAGCAATTGCAACGCTGCAAAAGAAAGGCAACAGCCAGCAACTGAAATTGTTAGAAAAAGAAAAAGACGATTTCTATCTCGCCCATCAAGCCTATATCATTTTAGACCGCCCTCTCAACAATTCCGACTACGCACCCGTGGCAGAAGACGACAACCTTGCATTAGACACCACTGCCCTCAGACGGAGATTGAAACTGCTGTCCGACAACATACACCTATCCGATGTAGTACCAAACAACTACTCCCTTTTGGACTCCTTTATCCTATTGGACGATTTGCGGAAACTGCTGTGCGAACCCTACAACCCTAAATTATCCTACTTGGTCAATACACGACTGAATCCCACTTTGGAAAATGCCTTGACGAGATATGAACAATTTTTGTGGACAAACGATTTTAAGTCAGCACAAACATTTGAAAATCATATCAATGATGTTTACCATAAATTTATTCCCTATCTTTCACAAACCATAAAAGACAAAAAACAATCGCTGGAAAATATCAAGCAAAAACGTGTCAACCAATATCTTAACGAACAATATAGTTTAGCGGAATTGAAATGCAGAGAACTAACAGCTGCCAAAAACTATCTTGCCGCCTATCATTTGATGCAAGAACGACAACAGAAATTACAGCAAGAAGGTCTTGAAAACGAGAATTTTGAACGATATCTCCATCGCATTGCCGACATTGCCGCCTACCAAGATTCCTTGCAACAGGTACAAGTATGGCTCAACCTGAAACAATGGGACAAAGCCTTTGCCACTTATACTGCAGCATACAATTTATTCAATCAAGAAGGCTTACAAAAATTCGGTGTCAGCAACGACAGCCTGTACATCTACCTTTTGAAACACAACAAAACAGAAGCCATGTCGCAAGCCTGCACTTGGCTGCTGCAACACAACGACCGCCAACAATGTATGGCATGCTACTTTGCCATGAAGAAAAAGCAGTTGACAACAGAAAAACAACAATTAGCATGGGCATCTCAATGGAAAACATTCACCAATGACTTCAACTGGCTGACCGACTATCCTTTCACACAAGACGACCGCCACCTGTTGGAGCAACTGCTGCCGAAAAAGACTTATAAAACCTTCCTTCAACAAATCCGTTAGCATGCACCCTTTCACCAACACTTTGATAGCATGGTACGAGCAACACCAACGCACGCTTCCATGGCGGGGAGAAAAAAATCCTTACAAGATATGGATTTCGGAAATCATCCTGCAGCAGACCCGCATTGAGCAGGGTTGGAACTATTACCTGCAATTTACAGAGCGTTTTCCCGATGTCGCCACCCTTGCATTAGCCGAAGAAGACGAAGTCTTGAAATACTGGCAGGGACTCGGCTACTATGGACGTGCCCGCCATCTGCATGAAGGAGCAAAATATATCTACCACGACTGCAAAAATATCTTTCCCGACAACTACGAAGATATTTTGAAGATAAAAGGTGTAGGTGCCTACACCGCCGCCGCCATCGCCTCCATGGCATTCGACCTGCCCTATGCTGCCGTGGACGGCAACGGCTACCGCGTGTTGGCAAGGGTGTTCGGCGTAGACATCCCCATTGACAGTAGCGAAGGAAAAAAATATTTCTTTACCCTTGCACAACAACTATTAGACACACAACAGCCTGCCATCTTCAACCAAGCCATGATGGACTTCGGGGCACTGCAATGCAAACCACAACACCCCAACTGCGAAAACTGCTGTATGGCAGACTTTTGCCTCGCCTTTGCACAACAAACTGTTGACCAACTGCCAGTAAAGACAAAAAAAACACCGGTAAAAAACCGCTACCTCTACTATCTATACATTGACAATCATTCTTTTACCTATATCCACAAAAGAGACTCGCACGACATCTGGGCGGGATTGTACGAATTTCCTTTGATAGAAAGCCCCAAGCCCCTTTCCATAGAGGAACTGCCGGCACAACAGGAATGGACCACCATTTTCCGACATTGCCAATATACCATCACCCATGTCGGCAAGGTAATCAAACACCAATTGACACATAGAACCATCTACGCACAATTTGTGAAAATCTCCATCCACAGCGGCGAACCGCAATGTTCATCCGAACAAAAAATCGCCATCACCGATTTGCATCTGTTTCCCGTCAGCCGTTTAATGGAAATCGGCATACAATCATAATTTTCCCATCAAATGTACGGACGTGCCACGGCGCGTCCCCACAAATATCCATTTTCAAATTCCATTGCAATAAAATCCCATTCCCGAATCACAATATTCCATCAAATATTGGGACGATGTACACATCGTCCCTACACAAAAAATACAATTATCATAAATTTCCCATCCATAATCCCACACCTGTACGGACGTGCCACGGCGCGTCCCCGATAAATTGCAATCCCAATACATTAATAATATATATGTAATCCATTTATACATTAACCCCAATAGAACAAATCCCCCGCCCTGCGGGCACCCCCTTAAGGGGGATCAAGGGGGAATCATTATGTGGATGAAAAAAATTCATTATTTTATCTTTTTGTAAGATTTTTTTTATATCTTTGTATCTTGTGTATACTGCAAATAGTATACTTGTAAATGATTGATTAACAGTTGTTTATACCGTTTTAGTTCTTGATAAAGGACACATTTTGGTATAAAATGACTGCAAAAACAACCATAGTATGCTATTGGCAACACACAGAATTTGTTAGAATTATAAATGATTGTTAATTAATAAAACAAAATTAGATGAAGACCTTAAAAAATCTATTATTGAGTTTGTTTGTGATTGCTTCCATAGGAAGTATGGCACAAAACGAGTTTAAAATGATGACAGGTTCCGTAAACATAGGAGACGGCAAAACCTACTATTTTTACGATTCCGGTGGCGACGAAGAATTCACCGTTGCAGAAGACCCTGAAAATAATTTCAGATGGAAAACATGGTATCAACACAACGAGAGTTATGTGTTGAATTTAGTGATACCACAAGGTTCCACCAAGGGTATCAAGATAACTTTCCGTTCCTTGCTCATCAACAATGACCACCTCAAAATCTACGAAGGCGATGTTGTTGATCCGGATAAGTTGATTGTTGACCTTACCAACAATGATTATTCAACT
>JAEEGK010006747.1_pt1 | contig 27547 bp, 20 predicted proteins | sample 8958771 | NCBI WGS metagenome assembly JAEEGK01 (sample SAMN16246547, study PRJNA631951) | gut metagenome | biome: gut microbiome; feature: rumen; material: SC-attached | host: Bos | place: Iran: Karaj | collected 2018-10 | reverse complement strand
ATCGAGGCGCTTGAGGATAGCTGCAAGGCTATGTCGGACGCCGAGCTCAGGGCTAAGACGGACGAATTCAAGACCCGTCTCAAAAACGGAGAAACTACTGACGACATTCTCCCCGAAGCCTTTGCCGTCGTCCGCGAGGCTGCGGACAGGGTGCTGGGTATACGCCCGTTCAGGGTACAGCTCATAGGCGGCATTGTCCTCCATCAGGGACGTATCGCAGAGATGAAGACCGGCGAAGGAAAAACCCTTGTCGCCGTCCTTCCGGCTTACCTGAACGCTCTTACAGGCGAGGGCGTCCATATCGTAACGGTGAATGATTATCTTGCCCGGCGTGACAGCGAGTGGATGGGCAAGATTTATCGTTTCCTCGGCCTCACAGTGGGCCTCATAATCCACGATCTGGACTCTGCGGAGCGCAAAAAAGCCTATGCTGCCGACATAACCTACGGCACGAACAACGAAATGGGCTTTGATTATCTGCGCGACAATATGGCTCTCTATAAGCAGAACATGGTTCAACGCGGACACGTTTTCGCCATAGTCGACGAGGTGGACTCCATTCTTATCGACGAGGCGAGAACCCCGCTCATTATTTCCGGCAAGGGCGACGCTTCCACCGCCCTCTACGAGCAGGCGGACGCCTTTGTTCGCAAGCTTAAAAAGCAGGTTTTTGCGACGACTAATGAGAAGGAAGAAGAGGACGAAACGCTTGACGCCGATTATATCGTAGACGAAAAGGCGAAGTCCGCAACGCTTACCGCGCGCGGAATCGCAAAGGCGGAGGCGGCGTTCGGGATAGAGAACCTTTCCGACATAGAAAATTCCACCCTCTCTCATCATATCAATCAGGCGCTCAAGGCGCACGGCATCATGCACCGCGACGTGGACTACGTCGTAAAAGACGGCGAGGTCATCATCGTTGACGAGTTTACGGGCCGCCTTATGTTCGGCAGACGCTATAACGAGGGCCTGCATCAGGCTATAGAGGCGAAGGAACACGTTAAGGTCGAAAGCGAAAGCAAAACCTACGCCACCATCACCTTCCAGAATTATTTCCGCCTTTATTCCAAGCTTTCCGGTATGACGGGTACCGCCCTTACCGAGGAAGAAGAATTCGGAGCTATCTATAATCTCGATATCATCGAGATACCGACGAATAAGCCCGTAATACGCAAGGATTACCCTGACGTCGTTTATAAGACGGAAAGCGGCAAGTTCCGCGCAATAATCGAGCAGATCAAGGAATGCAACGCCAAGGGCCAGCCCGTCCTTGTCGGCACTATATCCATCGAAAAGAGCGAGCTTCTTTCAAAAATGCTCAAGCAGGAGGGCATTAAGCACAACGTCCTCAACGCAAAGCACCATGATAAGGAAGCTGAGATAATCGCGCAGGCGGGCAAATTCGGCGCCGTGACCATAGCCACGAACATGGCAGGCCGCGGAACCGATATCAGGCTCGGCGGCAACGCCGAATACCTTGCGAAAAACGACCTTCGCAAGAAGGAATATACCGAGGAGATAATCTCCGAGGCCACGGGCTATGCAGAGACGGATAACGAAGAAATCCTTGCTGCGCGCGAGGAGTTTGCCGCCGCTTTAAAGAAATATGAGGCGGAGATAGCCGTTGAAGCGGAGAAGGTCAAGGCTGCGGGCGGCCTGTTCATCCTCGGCACCGAGCGCCATGAAAGCCGCAGAATAGACAATCAGCTTCGCGGACGCGCAGGCCGTCAGGGAGACCCCGGCGAATCGCGCTTCTACATCGCGCTTTCAGACGATATCATGCGTCTTTTCGGCTCTGAAAAAATGCAGGCGCTCATGGATACGCTGAAAATCGACGAGGATACACCGATTGATAATTCCATCCTCTCCAACGCCATTGAGCAGGCGCAGAAGCGCGTTGAAAGCCGCAACTTCCAGTCCCGCAAGACGACGCTTGAGTTCGACGACGTTATGAACCAGCAGCGCGAGATAATTTACGGCCAGCGCAAAACCGTCCTTGACGGCGACGATATAAGCGACAATATCAAGTCCATGATAAAGGACGTTATCACCCAGAACGTCACAAGCGTAATAGGCGCGGGCGGTTACGTTGCCGATGAAAAGCAGCTCCATGAGGTGCTTTTGCCCTTTGAAAGCCTCTTCCTCAAACCGGGCGAATTCCAGCCCACGCCCGAGGAGCTTAACGACCTTTCCGCCGATAAGCTCTGCGAAATTCTCGAAGAAAAAGCGCTCGACTTCTATAAGGCCAAGGAGGAGCGCTTCGGGAACCTGCCCGGTTCCGAGACGCCCATCATGCGCGAGTTTGAGCGCGTGATACTCCTGCGCGTCGTCGACGAATATTGGATGGACCATATCGACGCCATGCATGAGCTGCGCCGCGGCATCGGCCTGCGCGGTTACGGCCAGGTGAAGCCCATAGACGAATATAAGCGCGAAGGCTTCGATATGTTCGAGGCTATGATAAACGGCATCAAGGACGAGGTCGTCCGCCGCGTGTTCCTCGCCGAAATAAAGCGCGCCGACCAGCTTGAACGCAAGAATACAAACCGCCAGCTTGCCATGAAGACGGCGGGGGACGACAGCGTAAAGAAGCAGCCCGTCCGCGTGAAGAACAAAATCGGACGCAATGAGCCCTGCCCCTGCGGCAGCGGCAAGAAATATAAGAATTGCTGCGGTAGATATGAATAATGCTTCTTCGGCCTCGCCTTTTACGGAGCGCGCCTCGGGCGGGGTGACATTCATGCAGGCGGATAATTTATCCTCGTTTCCCGGTCTCGTCCACGCCTTCACCATGCGCGCGGGCGGGGTGAGCGAGGGAATATACTCGTCTCTCAACCTCGGTACAAATCGGGGAGACGAACCGGAAAAGGTGGACGAGAACTATTCCCGCCTCTGCGCCGCGCTCAGGATAGACAAGGCGCGTCTCGTCGTGTCAAAACAGGTTCATGAGGATACCGTAAGGGTAGTGTCCGAGCGGGATTTCCGCCCGTCTGTGCTCAGTCCTGTAAACTATTCGGCAGACGGTCTCATTACGAATATCCCCGATATTCCGCTCATGGTTTTCGCTGCCGACTGCATCCCGGTTTTGCTCTGTGCCGCTGACAGCCACGCTATAGGCGCAGTCCACGCCGGATGGCGCGGGACTATGCTGGACATTGCGGGCAAAGCGGTGGAGAAGCTTTGCGCCGAATTCGGCGGAGAAGCGAAGAACATTTACGCCGCTATCGGAGCGGGTATCGGCAAATGCTGCTTTGAAGTGGGGCAGGAGGTATACGATGCCGCGCTCAGCCTCGGTCTCGGCGGAGAGAACGAATTCACAACGGACGACGGCGGCGGGAAATACCACGTTGACCTTAAGGAAATAAACCGCCGTCTGCTCGTGAGAGCGGGCGTCCCGCAGGAAAACATCGCCTTAAACAGCGAATGTACCTTCTGCCTTTGCGATAAATACTGGTCGCACCGCGCGACGAACGGCAAGCGCGGCGTTCAGGCGGCTGTGATCGCCCTGACCTCTGGGGGAGTTTGATTGAAAAGCGTTTCGATAAAAACCAACATCGTGAAAATATGCTCACTGCTCCTTGTCATTTCGCTGGCCCTTTCCGCCTGTTCCGGCAAGAAAGAGGAAACCGAAGAGCCGGAGACTACGCCTTATGAGGATTATGCAGACGCTTCGGAGCTCTTGTATAAAGGCGGCGAGACCGGATATGCCGACGAGATTTTTTCGCTGAATTATAACTCTCAGTATAGCCTCAACCCCTATTCCACCGGAAGCAAGACGAACTATGAGCTTATGCCGCTTCTATATGAGGGCCTGTTCAAGGTAAACAAGGATTTCTCATTTGAAAGAGTTCTATGCGAGAGCTATGTTACGCTTGACGGACTGAAATACACCTTCAAGATCAAGCCGGGCATAAAAATGCATGACGGGGAGGACATGAATATCTTCGACGTTATCTATTCCATAAGCCTCGCCCGTGAAAGCGAACGATACTCTGCCCGCCTTTCTTCGATAACCGCTATTTACGCGGAAAACGGCGCGGTTTGCGTGGAGCTCGGACGCGTAAACTTCGGTTTTCCGGTATGCCTCGATTTTCCCATAGTACGCGACATGACCGGCTATAAGGATTATCCTGCCGGAACAGGACCGTACCATTTTGTGCAGACGGAAAATTATGCCTACCTTCGAGGATTTGAGGATTACAGAGATTATTCGGAGCTTCCCGTTGGGAGAATATACCTCAAAGAATATGCCAGTGACGAACTGATTACCGCCTTTGAAAGCGGACTTGTGGACCTCGTTACCTCCTCAAAATCGGATATGCATTACCTTGAGTTTTCCGGCAACACGGAGTCGCGCTATCGCGACACAACGGTGCTTCATTTCCTCGGGCTCAATCCCGACTGTAAATTCTTCAAGGCAGCTAATCACCGCTGGCTTCTTTCGACGGCTATAGACAGGGAAAACCTCGCCACAGAGACTATTAACGGCGTCCCGGTGACTATCCCGCTCAATCCCTCGGCTTATTTTTATTCCGATGAATTAGATCCACACACAGCGCCCTATTCCCAGCTTGACGAGAAGAAAATAGAGTATCTCGTTGAGGACTACGATAAGGACGGGCTTCTTGAATATATTGATGAGGACCATTCCGTTACGGAGTTTACGCTGCGTTTCGTCGTTAACAAAGAGAACCCGGCGAAGCTCGAAACGGCGCACAAAATATACGCTTCTCTTGTTGACGAGGGCTTCGATATTACGCTTCTTGAGCTTGACTGGAACGGATTTCTTGACGCCCTGAGAAAAGGCAACTACGATATCTATTACGGCGAAATAATGCTCAGTGCGGATTTTGACCTCACGCCCCTTTTCAGTTATGGAGGAAGCGCAAATTATGGTATTTACGACAAGGAGCTTCAAAGCCTTGTGAGCGATTTTAACGCTGCCGTGAGTACAGACAAAACAGGCAAAGCGCATGAACTCTATTCCTACATCGCGGATACTATGCCGATAATATCCATGATGTTTGAAAAAGAAACTATATATACCCACCGAGGCATAGTTTCCGGCATGTATCCGGCAGTTCACAGTATTTATAACGACCTTACGTCCTGGAAAATAAATCTTTCGGGCAGGTATTAACGGACAAACAGCAGAGAGGTAGATAAAGATGGTATTAAGATGTTACACAGTAAAAAAGGATGAGTATGCCGTAGAAGCGGCAAATGTTTTTTCCGATATTCGTACGAACCTTGCCATAACTTCCGTTAATAAGTTGAGAATCTATAACCGTTACGACGTCGAAGGTATAGATAAGGCGCGTTATGAGATTGCGAAAACCACTGTTTTCTCCGAGCCTCCCTGCGACGAATGCTATGATGAGGTGATGCCCGAGACTAAAGAACCGCATTGGATCCTCGCTGTAGAGGCTCTGCCGGGGCAGTATGACCAGCGCGCGGATTCCTGCGCCCAGTGCATTCAGATGCTTGATTGTTCTGAGCGTCCCGCCGTGGCATATGCTAAGCTCTATGTGTTTTATGGAGACATTGGCTTTGAGGATAAGGATAAGATAATATCATATCTGATTAACCCCGTCGAAGCCAGAGCTGCCCGTCTTGATAAGCCGGATACGATAATCTCCAATTATCCTGAGGCGGAGCCCGTTAAAAGCATCGAAGGCTTTATTACGGCGGACGAAGCACGCCTTGAGGAAATCACCGATATTTATTCTCTTGCTATGGACATAGATGACCTGCGCTTCATGCAGCGCTATTTCCGCGACGAGGAAAAACGCGATCCGACGGTTACCGAGTTGAAGGTGATAGACACCTATTGGTCCGACCATTGCCGCCACACGACTTTCGGCACGCAGATAACGAAGCTCGATATCGCGGATGACGAGGTTAAGGCTGCTTTCGAGGCGTATCTTGCGGCGAGAAGGGAAGTTTACGGCGAAAAGGCCGAGACTCGCCCCATTACGCTCATGGATATGGCGACTATCGCAGGCAAGCTTCTCGGCAAGCGCGGCGAGCTTCCGGAGCTCGATGTTTCCGAGGAAATAAATGCATGCAGCATCCACGTTGACGCTAAAATTGACGGCAAAACCGAAGATTGGCTGCTCATGTTCAAAAATGAAACTCACAACCACCCGACGGAGATAGAGCCCTTCGGCGGTGCGGCGACCTGTATAGGCGGCGCGATAAGAGACCCTCTTTCCGGCAGAGCATACGTCTATCAGGCTATGCGCGTAACGGGCGCCGGCGACCCGACGGTTCCGCTCGCGGACACTCTCCCCGGCAAGCTCCCGCAGCGCAAGATTACTACCACCGCAGCCGCGGGCTACAGTTCTTACGGCAACCAGATAGGCCTTTCAACGGGCCTTGTTCATGAGATATACCACCCGAATTACGTCGCTAAACGCATGGAGGTCGGCGCCGTCGTCGGCGCAGTGCCGGTGAAGAACGTTCTTCGCCTCACGCCCGAGCCGGGCGACCTTGTAATCCTGCTCGGCGGCAGGACGGGGCGCGACGGCTGCGGCGGAGCAACCGGCTCGTCCAAAATCCACGACCTCAGCTCTCTTTCAGACTGCGCCGCCGAGGTGCAGAAGGGCAACGCCCCGGAGGAACGCAAAATCCAGCGCCTCTTCCGTAACGGCGAGCTCAGCCGCATGATTAAGCGCTGCAACGATTTCGGCGCGGGCGGAGTCTCCGTCGCGATTGGCGAGCTTGCCGACGGCATCGACATAAACCTCGACAAGGTCACGAAAAAATACGAGGGCCTTGACGGCACCGAGCTCGCGATTTCCGAGTCGCAGGAGCGCATGGCGGTTGTCGTCGCGAAGGAGAACGCGGAGAAGTTCATCGCGATATGCATCTCCGAGAACATAGAGGCAAACGTCGTTGCCGAAGTAACGGACAAAAACCGCATGGTTATGCATCTGAAGGGCAGAACCATCGTTGATATTTCGCGCGATTTCCTCGCTTCCAATGGCGCGGACAAGTTCACCGAGCTTTCGATTCCGGCTTATAAGCCCGCAACCGCCGTAAACGCGAAAAACGCGGCGGATTATCTTCTCACTGAGCTTGACAGCCTCGAATTCTGCTCACAGCGCGGCCTTGGCGAGCGTTTTGACGGTTCGATAGGCGCGGGCAGCGTGCTCATGCCATACGGCGGCAAGACGCAGCGCACGCCCTCGCAGGTCATGGCGGCGCTTCTTCCTGCGATGGGGAAAAGCGAGACCTGCTCCGTCATGTCCTTTGCGTTCGACCCCTATAAATCCTCAGAGAACCCCTTCAAGGCGGCGTATAACGCCGTCGCCCTGTCGATGACGAAGCTCGTTGCCGCAGGCTGCGACCATACTAAGATTTATATGTCCTTTCAGGAGTATTTTGAAAAGCTTAAAAAGGAGCCCGCGCGCTGGGGCAAGCCTGCTTCGGCGCTGCTCGGCGCGCTCAAGGCCCAGCTTGATTTCCACGCCGCAGCCATCGGCGGCAAGGATTCTATGTCCGGCAGCTTCATGGATATAGACGTCCCGCCCACGCTCATTTCCTTCGCCATCGCGCCGAATGACGCGGCCTCCGTGCTTTCCTCGGAGTTCAAATCTGCAGGGAACAGGGTCTATCTCATCAAGCCCGAGAGCGAAGGCGGCGAAGCGATAATGTCCGCGTGGAAGCGCTTCGAGAGCTATGCCGGAGACGGGAAAATCCTTTCTTCCTGGGCTGTTTGCGAGGGCGGCGCGATAGGCGGCATATTTAAAATGGCCGTCGGCAACGAAATCGGCTTTGCCTCAGAAAACGACGCAGCGCTCCTTGATTTTACCACCGGCGCCATAATCGCAGAGGCCTCGTGCGAGCTTTCCGGCGAAGTATACCTCGGCAAAACCACCGCTGACGCTGCGCTCAGCCTTTGCGGGAAAACTCTTCCGCTCGCCGAGCTCGCCGCGAAATGGGAGTCTAAGCTCGAAAACGTCTTCCCGACGTGCGCGGACGCGCAAGGCAAGGCGGAGAAGATTTCATTCACGGAAAAGCGTTATTCAGCCCCGGCTCTGCGCGCTGCCAAGCCCCGCGCCGCGATACCCGTTTTCCCGGGCACGAACTGCGAATACGACACTATGGCCGCGGTGAACGACGCGGGCGGCGACGCAAGGCTCGTTCTGATTCGCAACCTCACTTCCGACGAACTATCGCGTTCCGCCGACGAACTCGCGGCAGCCATAGCGGAGAGCCAGATGCTCATAATTCCCGGTGGATTTTCGGGCGGCGACGAGCCGGAGGGCTCCGGCAAATTCATCGCCGCGTTCCTGCGGAATCAGAACGTCGCGGCAGAGATAACACAGCTTCTAAAATCGCGTGACGGTCTCGTTCTCGGCATATGCAACGGCTTTCAGGCGCTTATAAAGCTCGGCCTTGTGCCCTACGGCGAGATAAGGCCGCTTTCACCCGATTCGCCGACGCTCACATTCAACAATATCGGGCGTCACCAGTCCCGTTATGTGACGACGCGCATCGCCTCGGTAAATTCTCCGTGGCTCGCGGGCCTGCATGTCGGCGACGAGCACACCATAGCAATATCCCACGGCGAGGGCAAATTTGTCGCGCCGGACGAAGTTTTTCGCAGCCTCGTGGCTAACGGCCAAATCGCGACGCAGTACGTTGACCGCAGCGGCGAACCGTCGATGGACATTGCCGCGAACCCGAACGGTTCGCTTTGCGCCGTCGAGGGCATACTCAGCCCGGACGGCCGTGTCCTCGGCAAAATGGGCCATACGGAACGCCGAGGCAAATTCGTCGCCAAGAACATATACGGCAACAAGTTTCAGCCGATTTTTGAAAACGGCGTAGCGTATTTTAAATGAATATCCTCGAAAGCAGGGCCTTCACCAAGGCTCTGTTTTCTTTTGCCCGCGCGGCTGCGGCGGAGTATTCATCGGCCTCGTCCTGAGAGATGAGCTCGGCGAGCCGCGCTTCAAGCTGAGCTTCGAGCATGTACGCCCGCCTCAGCTTCGCCAGCGCTCCGCCGCCGAGCTCCGCTTCCCGCTGCGGGCGGAAGCAATCGCCAAACGCGAGGAAGTAGAGCGTGTGCAGCTCAGAAAAGCTCTTCGCGGCGTTCCTTTTTGCCTCCCGCAGCTCCGCGCAGCTCATCCCGAGCGAAGAATAAATGCGCGAAAGGGAATACAGCGCCGAAAGAGCGCCGACAAGCGCCTCCTCGGCTGGCTCCGGCGTTTCGCTGAGCCGGTTTTCGCTGTAGTCAGGCGCATATTCGGGAGAATTAGTTTCACAAACCCGCTTCCATACCTCGGCAAAACTGTCAAAATCAAGCTCCATGCTATTAGCCTCCTTGCAATATTATATGCTGGATGCCCAATTCTGACGTTACAAATTGGTATAACAGCAATATAAGAATATGCGAAATGTCGAAAAGAACCTTAAAAATTTCAGTGTTAAAAAGAAGGCCGCCTTGCTTGACATTAGTGATAATCGGTGATAATCTATGATAGCAAAAAGTAAATAACAACAGATGCGTTCTACGAAGTAGCTAAGAGGGAAGCGGGTTAGAATCCCGCGCGGTCCCGCCGCTGTATTCGGGGAGCCTTGTCCAATATGTCACTGAGAGATCGGGAAGACGGACTAAGGCTTTGAACCGTGAGCCAGAAGACCTGCGCGTCTGCATAAGCGGTCTGAGCAATGTTTTTGTTCGATGACCAACCGACGAGTGATCGGCTATGCTTTATTTTTCAAGGCAGAAAAACGGGCTGCAGCTTTGTGCTGCGGTCTTTTTGTTTTGTTGCGCCCAAACGCTGGAAAAAGCGGCGTTTTGGGCTTCTTTCCATTGCCTTTTAAGCTGAGATCACCGGCGACTGTCGGTGATTTTTTATAACATATAATCAAACTAATTGAACGCTTAATGGTGTGCTGGCTTGAAAAGAATGCGCCGCAGCTATGACACGCGAGCAGAAAGCTTGCTGGGGCACTATTATTGTGTTGGCTGTCGAGTGCAGCCGGAAAGGAGAAAAAATGAGAAAAACCGTAAAGAAAATTTTGGCGGTGGTTTTGGTTTTTGCCATGATCACAAGTATGCTTGTGGTAGGAGGAGGGGCAACGGAATCGCAAGTAGTGGATGTTGCTGCTACTGATTGTCTTTTGATAGGTGAATATATAGGATGTGATGCTTATCTGTTTACCGGAGAAATACCGAAAGATACCTTGCAGGTACGTTTCACTGATTTTCTCGCTACAGATACAAACTTAGTGATTGCGTCTTGTACAGTTACTAATACAATGCTTACGGAAACAAATGTAGCCCCGTTAAGCAGCGTGTTTACGTATACGGCAACGGATGCTGCAGAAGATGAAAAGTTGGAGCTGTTACCCGCCTATACAGACTATACATTTGATAACTGTTTCGCATACTTTGTCATGGATTCAGATGAAATGTGTATGTTTATTATAAGTTTTGCTCCGTCTCAAAGTAAAACAGAGTACGATCTTTCTTTCACAGTAACCATTGGTGAAAAGCAAGTCGCCACGAAAGAAACCGCTACAAAGGTAGAGTCTGCGTACACACCACGAGATATGAATGGTAACTATGATAAGGGGAATGAAATTGATGTATATGTTGTGACTGTTCCCCAAAATGCAGAAACTGCAACCCTTATGTTCAATGAAAAGCGAATTTGCTATAACTATGACGAAAGTGCTAATTATCTTGCCGGCTATCTTTCCGGAGACGCGTTTATGGTTGGCGCTATGAGCGTAACTTTTCCATTAGATTCTGATGAAGATAATCGATTCGATTTTATTCAGGTGCAGACACCTTATGATGATAGTTGGAATTCTACGCTCCTTTATGTTATTGCTTTCCGTTATGAGGGAGAACCGTTACCGCTTACGCATCTTGCTTCATCAACGGATATTGATGAAGTATCGTTTATAAATAGTAATGGCGAAACATTTGATGTATTCAGTCGCCAGGATGGAACAACTTGTGAAATTAAAGGAGATAATGTAGTTATTCATTATGTTCCTAGTAATAAGACTGATTATAATTCACTTCATTGGGGTTCTATAAACGATAAACAACTAACCAAAGATTTGCTATTTAATAATGATGGAACCGTTGATATTATTCTTCCAAAGTATTGGTGCGGAAAAATGATTCAAGTTGCACCTATTGAGAAGAATAACGCAAATGGAACCACAAACAGCCAGTATTACCTTGCTGTTCCTGCTGAAAGCAAATTACCAGTTGATTCAGGTGGCAATATCGGTGATAGCCTCGCCGCAGCAAAGAAGCTTGCCAAGAATATAAATGATTATTACGCCGCCAAGGACAAAGATTGGTGGGCAAATAATGGAAGCTTCTGGTATTCCAGTGCTATAGCTTCTTATCTCAGCGTTGACAGTAACGCTGCTGGAATGTCTGACGAAGCAAAGCAGGCACTTGTTAATTCGATTGTAGTGTCTCTTGATAGCGAATATGTTTCCGCAGCAGATTATGCAAAAGCAATTATTGCTTTGTCATCCATGGGATACGACGCACAGAATGTGCTGACAGTAAATAAGACTATAGTGAACGTCGTTGAAAAGCTTAAGGCTGTTCCGTTTGAAAGCGTTGCAAATGAATGGTATACATACACTGTCCCTTATGTTTTGTTTGCCCTCAATGAAGGCAGCTATAGCGCTAATTCTATAATTAATTCAAATCTTGATTATATAATTAATAAGATCAATCTTGATTCTAGCTATGGCCCTGAAGGAATGCGCGGCCCGGATGGCCCGGCAATGATGCTTGCAGCTCTCGGCGCTTATTATAATACTTCTGCGGAAGCGAAGGCGGCTGCTGATGAATGCATCAACGCGCTTTCTACAGTATGGCAGGATAAAACCACAGGCAGCTTCGGCAACACCAATTCCGACGCTTATGTTATAATCGGTCTCTGCGCAGTCGGCATAAACCCCGATACCGACGAGCGGTTTATTAAGAACAATATTAGTCTTCTTGATGCGCTTCTTAACGAGCAGACGGCAGAAGGAAACGGCTTCAAATATGGAACCGATTGGAATGATATGGCGACATATCAGGGCTTCCTCGCACTTAACGCCGCTATTAACGTAATGGAGAAGAAGACTGCGTATAACCCCTTCGATTTCTCCAAGACGACAAAGACTCAGGCTCACGCAACCTCGAACGTAAAGCCTGACTATACGCCCTCTACGCCTTCCTCCGAGAATAAGATTACCGTTTATATCACCGTGAAAACGCCGAACGGCGTTTGGCTGCCTAAGACCTCTGTTGAGGTTCCCGCAGACTCGCAGGTCTATCACGCCTTTGTAAAAGCTCTCGGCGCCGCCGGATTCAAATATGATGAAAATGGCGCCAGAACGGGTTATGTAAGATTCATCGAAAATGATAAGGGCAAAACACTGGCAGAGTTTGATATGGGCAGTAATTCCGGCTGGCTCTATAAGGTTAACGGTGTGCTGCCGACGGTCGGCCTGAATGCGTATGATATTTCCAATAATGCCGATATCGTCTGGTACTATGTCGAAGACTGGACAAAAGACCCCGACGCAAGATCCAACGCTGGATTGGGCGGCAATACTTCTAAAGACAATAAAGAAGACACTAAAAAAGAAGAAAACAAGACTGATACTCCTGCTGAGACCGCTCCCGCTGCCGAGAAGGTCGTAGAAACCGTTAAGGCCGAGGCGACAGTGGACGCCAGCGGCACGGCCAAGGCTGAGGTAAAGTCCGAGACTGTTGCCGACGCAGTCAAGAACGCGGCGGAGAAGAAGGCTGACTCCATCGTTATAGCGCCCGAGGTCTCCGGCGACGCGAAGGAAGTCAAGGTCGAGCTGCCGAAGGAATCGGTCAGCGAGATCGCCAAGAGCACCGACGCGGCGCTGGTTATCGAGACCGACAAGGGCTCCGTCGAGGTGCCGAACGAGGTATTGAAGGAAATCGCTGAACAGGCCGACGGCGCTAATGTTGAGATTAGTGTTGCGGTGAAGAGCGTTGAGGATGCGGCGGTCAAGGAAGCTATCAGCGACAAGGTCGGCGACGACGCCAACACCGATAACGCCGCTGTTGCGGAGATTACCGTCACTTCCGGCGACAAGAAGATAACCACGTTCAGCGGCAAGATGATTAACGCCAGCGTTTCCGTTGACGGCAAGAAGGGCTTTGCCGAGGGCAAGAAGTACCTCACCCTTGTCATCAGCGAAAACGGCAAGCGTGAGCTGCTGGCCGGTAAGTGTTCTAAGGGCGCGGACGGCAAGCTGAATGTAGGCGTCAAGGTCGGACATCTCAGCACCTTCGTCGTGCTGGATAAGGAGCTCAAGAGCTTCGCCGACGCCGAGGCGCACTGGTCGGCTGACGCGGTCGACTTCGCCGTCGCAAACGGCCTCATGAACGGCACCTCCGACACGGCGTTTGCCCCGAACATGACCCTTAACAGAGCAATGCTCGTCACGATTCTCTACCGCCTCGCGGGCTCTCCCGTTGCCATGGCAACGGATAAGTTCACCGACGTTGCGGCGGGTCAGTGGTATTCTGGCGCAGTCGCGTGGGCGGCGGCAAACGGCATCGTAACCGGCAAGACCGAAACGACGTTCGCCCCGATGGACAACATCACGCGCGAGCAGTTCGCCACCATGCTCATGCGCTACTGCAAGTTCGCAGGAGTCGACACCGCGAAAAACGCCGATCTCGGCGCGTTCACCGACAGCGCAAGCATCAGCAGCTACGCCAAGGACGCGCTTGCCTGGGCAAATGCTTCCGGCATAATCACCGGACGCACGGCGACGACAATCGCCCCCACCGGCAGCGCAACGCGCGGCGAAGCAGCGACCATGCTCATGAGATTCATGCAGATGTAAGCGCGGACAATAAATACGCTTCTATATTCTAACAATCAAAGGTGCTGTCTCAAAAGACAGCGCCGAAAAAAGTGAAAAATAACGGCAGCCGGCTCTTGAGAAAGAGTCGGCTGTCGGCTTATGATTTGGTTGTGAAACATTACTACAAACATGTAGATTATACCCTGTATGAGGCAGGGCGTCAACTGAAACTACCGATGGAAACAGCAATATTCATCGCAGCAGATGATCCGGTGAGATTGGTAAGCGCCGTAGTGGAAAGGATGAACATCAGAAAGATCGAGCGAGCATGTAGGGAGAACATATGCTTCATGTACCTTTTGGGGGACTATCCGCCGCCGGGAGAACATGGCGTATGATGTCCTCAAGCTCCACCGTAAGGTTCAAAAATGCCGCTTGGGAACGGGTCTTGTGGTTCCGAAGGGATTTCCCGCCGGATTGTAGTGGATACTTACAACCGAACAGAGAAAAGCATCCGGGGGCGCCGCCTGTTTTGCGATACTCTCCGGATGTTTTCCACATTTTGACCCAATACGCATCTTTCTGTGCTCTGCTTTCAACATCTCGAGCAGTTTGAAAGAGGCGTTGCCTCTCAATTGCGATAATTGCTATTTTGAGACAACGCCGTTTTAAGATAGTACGATGCTTTTTGAAATTATAAAATTACATCTGCACGAAGCGCATGAGCATGGTTGCCGCTTCGCCGCGGGTTGCGCTGCCCGTGGGGGCGATGGTGGTCGCCGTGCGTCCGGTTATGATGTCGGAGGCGTTAGCCCATGCAAGCGCGTCCTTGGCGTAACTGCTGATGGTTGCTGCGTCCGTGAACGCGCCGAGGTTGCCCGCTGCGGTCACGTCAAGCCCAGCAAACTTGCAGTAGCGCATGAGCATGGTAGCAAACTGCTCGCGCGTGATGTTGTCAGATCCGGCTATTATCATTACCTGGCCACGGCGGATGTGCGCGAAGAACGCGAGGAGCAGGACCGCAGGAATGTCCAGTTGATTATCGATGCATACCGGCATCGCGGATATGATAAGGGAGCGAGAGGAATCTACATGCGGCTGCTGCACATGGATCCTCCGGTCCATATGAACATCAAGAAGATTCGGCGGCTGATGAAGAAATACGGCTTGTTCTGTCTGATCCGGAAAGCCAATCCGTACAGACGTGCAGCAAAGGCCATTAAAACGGCTTCAGCGGCTCCAAACCTGTTGAACAGGGAGTTTGAGATGCACGGTCCCTGAAAGGTGCTTCTGACCGATATAACGTACCTGATCAACGGAAAAGCGCCGCGATGCTACATGTCGACGGTCATAGACGCCTTCACAAAGGAACTCCTGGCATGGGAGCTGAGTGAATCGCTGCAGGAAGACTTCGTCCTCGCCACGATCAATGACCTTGTCAGGGATCACGGTATCTCTCTAACCACCGAGACTATCATTCATTCTGACCAGGGAGCGCACTACACTTCCGTGAAATTCATTGATCTGGTGAATGATATCGGGCTCCGGCAATCGATGTCCCACAGAGCCAACTGTTGGGACAATGCACCGCAGGAATCCTTCTTCGGTCACATGAAAGACGAAATGGATATCTCCGACTGCAAAACAGTCAAAGAAATCCTGGAGAAGGTCATGGACTGGACGGATTACTACAACAAAGAAAGATACCAGTGGGATCTGGCAAAACTGGCCCCGGCAGAATACTACACCTACATCACCACTGGTAAATACCCGTTAGAGATCCCCAAGCCCAAGGGATCTCACTGACGGAGAACAACTAAAAACGGTTGGTGAAAATCGAAATGTGTCCTTGACAAAGGGTACACTTTAATTCTGACCAAAACCAAGGACCTGTGCTCTGATCTCCATCCCGGAGATCGATGCAGTATCCGCAGGCTCACCGTTTACAGTCCAATGATCGAAAGCATATTTTTCCTCGTCATATTCCGAGAGCAAGACGCTGATGCAAAACGGGCATTCGCTATGCTCACTGTCGATTGCCGCCTTATCTATCTCAATATCTACGGCGGTCTCATCACTGCCCTCGTATTCTATATCGCAGTCTTCATCATCGCCGTAGTAGTACTCAAACAAGGCATTTGCTTCTTCTTCATTGGCACTCACCTTGAACGAACAAGTCTCGCTCGCCAGCGCCACAGACGGCAGCAGCCCGCATAGCAAGGCCAGCGTCAGCAGGATTGCTAACAACTTCTTCATCTTCATCATGTTTTTCCTCCGGTTTCATTAGATTTGTATGTGAATATGTTTTGCTTGCATGGTTGACATACCCTATCAAATAGGGTATACTATCCGTGAGGTGATTGTGTGACACGGATATTTGTGGAGCTTCCCTCTTTTCGTGCGGAGTGGAAGAAGATGGGCTTGACGGAAGCCGACCTGCTCCGCTTGCAGCAAGAGCTGCTGGCAAACCCGGAGGTCGGAAGCAAAATGCAGGGCACCGGCGGCGTCCGCAAAATGCGCTTTGCGTTCGAGCACCGCGGGAAAAGCGGCAGCGTCCGGGTGATCTATGTGGATTTCTTTATCCACGAAAAGCTCTATCTGCTCACCGCATATCCTAAGAACGAGAAAGACAATCTTACCAAAGAAGAGCGCAACGAATTGAAAAAGCTGGTGGAGCTTCTCGGAAGCGAACTGGAAAAGAAGGAAAGGGGCGACAATAAATGAGTGTTTTTGATAAGATCAAGACCGGCCTGGAAGAGGCAGTGGCATTCGAGCAGGGCACGCTTCCCGCAAAAACGCGGAAGATGACGATTGAGCCCATCCCGCACTATGACCCGAAGGAGATTCGGAGCATCCGTCTGAATGCCGGCATGACGCAGCACGTCTTTGCGGAGTATATGGGCGTTTCCGTGAAAACCGTCGAGGCGTGGGAGTCCGGTAAGAACCATCCGATCGGTTCCGCCTGCCGTCTGCTGGCCCTCACGCAAACCGATCCGAGCTTTCCGCAGAAATCGGGAATCGTAGTCAAGTAATCGCTCGGTAATACAATTCCTACCGTGTCGGGCTATGTGTCCGGCGCGGGTTTTATGCCCCGCCGTCCGCCAGTGCCGCCGTCGGCAACAGCCCGACGAGCATCACCAGCGTCAGCAGCAAGGCCAACAGCTTGCTTGTTCGTTTCAGTTTCATTTGGTTTTCCTCCTTGATTTGTTGAGATTTGTATATCAATTTCTTTTGCGCGATTTCATTTGCTGGGGTGTTTTCAAAATGTGTTGCTAATTCAAGCCGCATCGACTATACTATGGATAGAAAGGGGTGAGGCGTATGCCGGATATTCAGGAAATCAAGCGTCGACTTACGCCGGTATTCGATCAATACAATGTGCAAAGCGCGACTTTGTTCGGCTCGGTTGCCAAGGGGACCGCTACGGAAAACAGTGATGTGGATCTCCTTGTGGACAGCCGTTTAAAAGGTCTGCGTTTTGTCGGACTGATAGAGGCCGTCCATGCTGCGCTTTTGCTTCCTGTCGATCTGCTGGACGTGTCACACATCGAGAAGGACTCTTTGATCGACCGTGAGATCAGAGATACAGGAGTTGTGATCTATGAGAAATGAGATCATCGTTCAAAAGCTGCTGGCCTATGCAAATAAGCTCATGCGTTATTGCGACGGCTTGGATTATGAAGGGTTTTCCTCTGATTCAAAGCTGGTCGAGGCCTGTGTCTTCAACCTGAGCCAGATGGGTGAGCTGTGCCGTATGGTCGATGCCGCATTTGCCGAGGCACACCCTGAAATCCCATGGAACGAAATGTACGGCCTTCGGAACCGGATCGTCCATGATTACGAGGGCGTGAATCTGCTGCTCGTCTGGCAGATCCTCTCTGACGACATACCGGCTCTGCGTGACACGTTGATTTCTCTTTGACTCTATGGTATCTGCACCGCGCCCGCTCCGGCGGGCGCTGTTTATTGCTCCGCCGGCGGGGCCTGCGCCTGTTCCTCCGGCTCGAGCAGCCCGGCCAGGCGCAGGGCTTTGTACCAGCCGCCGAAGCGATTGATGATATACTTCCCGCCGAGGAGGCCGCCGGTGTTGTGAAGATGCTTCGGCAGCGTGACCGTCTCCCGGAGATAGGCCAGGAGCTGCTCGTCCGTGTCGTCCCGGTGCTGCGCCAGCCACTCCGCCTCGCGCTGTTCCTTCGCCCTCTTCTCGGATTTGACCTCTTTCTTGTAGATCTCGGCCAGGCGGTTGAAGGTGTTGCGGTAGACCGCGCTTTCCGGGCTCGCCTTGATGCCCCGTTTGTGCAGGTCCTCCACTGTGCGGCGCCCGACCTCGGAAGCGAGCTGGGCCCAGCCATGGGCGCGCCAGTAATCCTCTCTGGTTTTGTATTTCGCCATAACTTTCCTTCCCCGAAAAAGAAAAAGCCGCGACGGCATAGAAATGCCGCCGCGACCGTATTCTCGCAGCCCTATGATTTCCGCCGTGACCATACCCATGCGGCGGGCGACGTCGTCGGTCTCCTGGCTTATACGTTTGGAACCTTGCGGTTCTGCGTCCGCTTTTCGGCCTTACCGTTGTACACAGTGACCTGATCGCTCCTTAAGAAAAGCGGACTGGCGTAAATACAGTATCGGGGTATATGTGCCGGATTCGCACCGGCTTCCCTCATCGCAGGGCTGGCTTTCCCGCCAGACCCCTTGACACGACGCCGCGATTTTTTGCGCTAAGTTGTAGACTTATTATTGCGGAAAAGCTATAATCTGAAAAGTTCAGGATCCGGTCGGTTTTAAGCAAATTCACGAATTTTTACGATTTGCTTCTTTTCCCCAAAATACTGAACATGAAAGTCTACATCTTTGCGCAAAGACAGCCGATTTTGGCATATACTTTTTTCTTATAAGCGCAGAACAAGGCTGTTTCGGGCGTTCTCTCTGGCTGAGGGAGTTGACAAATCCGTCGCATTCGGGTAAAAAACTTGTATGAAAGAACCATTTTGACGGAGGTTGTGGCCGATGGCAAACAGTGAGATCGTACGCAAATACATGGAATTCATCGATGCAAACATTGAAAAGGACCTGTCCGTGGATCTGATCGCTGCTCAGCTTAATTATTCGGTCCGCTATCTGAGCGAGTGCTTCCGGCAGCACACTACCTTCACGCTCGGTTATTACATCGACGTCGCAAAGACCGAGCGGGCAGCGCGAGCGCTGATGGGAGGACTTTGCGTCTCCGAGGCCGCCGAGCTCAGCGGCTTTGACAAATACTACAAATTGACTCACCGCTTCGGCAAAGTCTACGAAGTCCCGCCCTCCCACTACATCGGCGCGAAAGACCTGCCGGTGATCAGAATCCACGTTCCTGTCACCGTGGCGGGTTATGTCTTGCGCCGTGTGGAGGCGAACGAGGACCAGACCGGCCTTGCGCTCTGGCATGGCTATGATTTCTCGAAGTTTGACCCCAACGACTTCAATGTGGCCTCCCCCGAGGGCGGCGCCGAGGTCGGCGTCTGGGCAGAGCTTGACGGGAAAACGAGTTATCTCTTCGGCATCTGCTGCCGGGAAGACGCGACGATCCCCGACAGCATGGTGCGTTGCACACTGCCGCCGGCGCTGTACGCCATGTTTCTGATCCCTGCGACGGAGGATACCCACGAGCTCAGTGAGAACATCAAGGCGGCGTTGAAGCCGGCGCTTCGTTATTGCGAGGATGTAAAGAAATACGAGCCGATCCCGGATATGCCCGTCCTGGAGTATTACCACGGTAAGGACACGTTTCTTTGCGTCCCGATCCGTGAGCGGAAAGAATAAGAATACAGCGGACCGCAGCCTTTGATGGGTTGCGGTCCGCTGCTAAGTATGCGCGAATCAGGTTTGGGGATGTGTTCGAAAGAATAAATGCGCTTGATGGCACCACTTCAGGAATGTGGCCTGCGAAACGTGCAGGCGCGACGCCGCGGCGCGGGAAGTGAGCTGCCTGGCTCGATATGCCTCCATGACCTCGCCCAGCTCCGGCGGCGGAGCTATCGGCGCGGGCCCGAACTTGACGCCCCGCGCCTTCGCCGCAGCGATGCCCTCCGCCTGCCGCTGCTTGATGAACTCGCGCTCGGTTTGCGCGACATAGCTGAGCAGCTGGAGCACGATATCCGCGATCAGGGTTCCGGTCAGGTCGCGGTTGCTGCGGGTGTCCAGCAGCGGCATATCCAGGACGACGATTGCCGCTTCCTTCTCCTTCGTGATGACACGCCACTGTTCCAGGATCTCGTTGTAGTTGCGGCCCAGGCGGTCGATGCTCTTGACGAACAGCACGTCGCCGGTCCTGAGCTTTTTCAGCAGGCGAAGATAGATCGGGCGGTCGAAGTCCTTGCCCGACTGCTTCTCGATGAAAATGCGCTTGTCCTGCAAGCCCGCATCGTGCATCGCGGCGATCTGGCGCTCGACGTTCTGATCCCTGGCGGACACCCTGACATAGCCGTATTCCATGCCGTTCCCTCCGTCCGCATCCGGCCGTGACAGGGGACGGGCTCCGCTGATCCCTCTCAGCGAAGCCCGGTGTGCACATCGAAATCAGCCCGGTCGCGCTGCGCTTCCGGGTCGCTTTTCATATGACTACACATCGGGTCAAGGCGGCGTGCAGATGTCTCTTCGGCGGCCACGGCGTATCTGACTGATCTCCCGAAGGAGCTTCACAGTGCTCTGCGCGCGGGGATTTGCACCCCATTCCGTCCGTTCCGCAGCATCGCCGCGGGATGGCCGCCTGTATGGGTATAGTTTAACCAAAATGCTCACTTCTGTAAAGGGGCGATTGGAAAAAACGCGGAGCAACCGGCAAGCAGGGCCTGTGCGCACTCACAGGCTAGAAAACCTTCTGGTACCCGCTTTCGCGGGGAGGTTGCCGGTTGGGGCAATCCCCACCCGGCAACGGCATACTTAGGGGCTGACTTCTAGTGCGAGACACATGAAGATCGGGCCGTTGATGACGGACGTGGTAAACAGGACGATCATGGCCAGCAGACCGAGGACGGCACTTATGACCTGAAAGAGGAACACAGTGCGATCAATCAGGCGAGCATCAATCCAAACCAGCAGAGAAAGCGTCTGTGTAACCAGCGCAGTAAGGTTTTTCAGGACGGTTTGTTTTCTTTATGCTTCAACTTTTTAAGTATTTTTGCTATAACAATCTGAATAGAATGCAAAGAAGTAAGGTTCCGTATGGTGTATCGCTTCAAGGACCGTTTTACCGTGGATGAGCGCCCGTATGACAATGCCTGTGCCGAGAGCTTTTTCAGTCTGCTCAAGAACGAATGTATTTACAGAGCCAAACCCAGAACGATCCGGGATGCGATGGAGCTCATCGACGATTACATTTACTTTTACATTTAACCAGGGGGCGGCAGGGGGCGGCAGGTCATAAAGTCCGTTTTGTGGGACACCTTTTGTGTTATCTTTATGATGTAAGGTGATGTAAGGTCGAATAATTGCAGAAGTGAGCGGCCATTTTTCAAAAAAACCGGCCATTTTCAAGGCTTTTCACCTCACTTTACGCAGATATCAAAGGAGGCTTTTAGATGCAGACACAGAATAATGGATTGGTTCAACTCACCGTTGCACAAATGGTTACTCAGCTATCTGATGCTTTTTCCAGTTTGATTAAATCCGGATCGCCATTACGGAGATTCCCATCGATTATGCTTTGGGGGCCACCTGGAGTCGGTAAGTCGCAGGGCGTTCGGCAGATCGCAACTGAAATCCAACAGCAAACTGAGAAGCGCGTTGTGGTCACTGATGTGCGCCTGCTTCTGTTTAATCCGGTGGATCTGAGGGGCATTCCAACAGCAAATACGGAAAAGACACTTGCTGTTTGGCTTCGACCGAAGATTTTTGACATGGATTCGAGTGAAGACGTTATCAACATCCTTTTTTTGGATGAGATCACTGCTGCCCCCCAGTCTGTACAGGCGGCTGCCTACCAGATCACTCTTGACCGCACAGTCGGTGAACACAAACTCCCGGAAAACTGTATCGTCATTGCAGCGGGCAACCGGGTAACTGATAGGAGTGTTGCTTTCAACATGCCTAAAGCATTAGCAAACAGGCTTTGCCATATTGAGATCAAGGGTGACGCCGACAGTTGGCATGAGTGGGCGCTGCAGTCAAATGTCCATCCCTTTGTGATGGGATACCTAGACTACAATTCTTCTACGCTTACGATGTTTAATCCAGCAGAAGACAATCTGGCCTTCCCAACTCCCCGATCATGGGAGATGGTTAGTAACATTCTCAATTCTGTCTCTGATAATATCACCCAAGTATATCCGCTAGTTGCAGGATGCATCGGAACGAACACGGCTGGTGCTTTTCGAACATGGTGCGAAATCTACAGACATATCCCGCCGATGGAAAGCATTTTTGGAGAAGAGCAGTGTCCGCCTCCTGACAGGCCGGAACTGTTATATGCGACTGTCGCAGCAATGGTCGACTATGCTCGAAAAAGCGCCACAGAAGCAGAACTCGGGCATTCAATCGACTACGCTTGCACTATGCCTGTCGAGTTCCGCTTCCGCCTGTTCAATGACTACTATAGGATAAGATCTGTACGGCAGAAACTGAAGAAAAACAAAACATACTCACAATGGGTAACTTTCCATGAGGAGGAAAAAGAGCTATGACTCCGCAGCGGCAGAAAAGGCTGCGGGAGCAAATTCGACGATCCCGGGCGCGACTAATGGTTAGTGATCCTGCTGTGGCGATGGTTCTGATGTATATGCATTTCATAGCTACTAAGGATGTCAATCGCATCTCAACAAACGGTCGGGCTATCCTGTTCGATCCGGACTGGTTTCAGAAACTGGGGAAAAAGGAAACTGACTATATACTCAGCCATGAAGTAATACATATTGTTTTGGAGGATACAAAGCGTCCGGCTTTCTTCAAGGGAGATCGTTTCCACCATGCTTGTGATATCATCGCATGCTCGGTTATGCGTGACCGTGGCTGGGACACTGATGAATTGCCTCACATCGGGAGACTTCCGCACCGAACCTATTTCCCTGGGCATGAGGGCAATGAGCTTATACCGTTGGAGGCATACCGGGAAGTGCCGTTTGATCCGAGCGGGATGAAGCCCGGAGAGCGGCGCAGATTCCAAATCGACTCTGATGAATACTGGGGCGGTCACAGCTTACCGGAAAACGGTACCCTGATTTTATTCTCCGGCTATGATGATCTTTTGGAAGAACCAACAGATGATAAGCCTGCCAGAATAAGAGTAAAATACCAGAAGGTCCTTCAGGGTAAGACTGTAGTCGAAGCGGGCGGTGATGATGAAGAGTCGGATACTCCGGTTCCTGACACAGAGTACAGCAATGACAGCTACGATGATGAATTGGAAGCCGCTATTGATCGACTGCTGGATATGATCGAAACGATGGAATCACAGTCTCCCCAACAGACTGAACTATTGGAACGTATTTGGAAAGGCATCGGATCTGCCCGCCTGGAATGGAGAAAGATTCTGGATTGTTTTCTCCAGGAAGAAATCAACGACTACTCGTTCCAGCCACCGGATAGACGGTTTGCCGATAGCGGTTTTTTCCTCCCGGACTTTAACCAGACTGAGAGTTTTCTGAAAGATGTACTGTTTATGGTGGACAGTTCCGGTTCAGTCAGTGACGACACGATTGCGGATATCTATGCTGAAATTTGCGCGGCCATCGAGCAGTTTGACGGCACTCTGCAGGGTAAGCTGGGATTTTTCGACACGCAGGTCACAACGCCCGTTCCATTCGGGTCGATTCAGCAGCTACTAAAAATTCGGCCAAAAGTTACTGGAGGAACAGACTTCAGTTGCATCTTCCGGTATATCGACAGATACTGTGATAAAGATCCGGCATGTATAGTAATCATAACGGACGGGCTGGGTGATTACCCCACTGAAGAGGAGGCGCGTGGAGTGCCTGTGCTGTGGATCTTATATGGAGATGCGCCTTTCCCTTCCTGGGGAAAACAGGCTAGGATACAGAGGTGAACAGGATGAAACGAGTACACTGGATTACATCAGGGGGGTAAAACTATGCCAAGGAAAAAGAGCTTGGCATCATAGAATTATGCCAGGCTCTTTCCATTGATATGCAATTATGTCTTTTATTTCGTTTCATTATGTCCGTCGCGGATCAGCGCTTCAGCAACCTGTATCGCATCGTTGATGGGGATGGCGAAGCCCAAACCCTCGACGCCACTTGAGGTGTACTTGGCGGTGACGATACCCACTACCTCGCCGCGGTCATTGTACACAGGGCCGCCAGAGGATCCGGAATTGACAGCGGCGTCCATCTGAAACACCTGGAGCTCGACTTGCTCGCCGCTAATGGCGGCAGTGATGACCCGGTCCAACGCCGAGACGATGCCGCCAGAGAGTGACAGCGTTGGCTCGCCCAGGCTGTTTCCCACAGCGTAGACCTGTTCCCCCACCAGCAACGCGGCGCTGTCACCCAGAGCAACGGGGCACAGCCCGGCGGCGTCTGTCTGAATCACAGCCAGGTCCTGTGCAGGAGCGCAGCCGACAATGCGGGCCGCCGCGCCGCTGCCGTCGGAAAGCGTGATGCTGACGTCCGTACCGCTCTGTACAGCCTTCTCCACGATGTGATAATTGGTCAGCACATATCCGTCTTCGGAGATCACGAAACCGGTGCCGGAAGCCGCGCCGGGGATCGCGGTACCGAAGATGTTGGTGACGGCGTACTCCGTCTGGATTCCGACGGCCTGCCCGCATGCCATTTCATAGATGTCCGCGCCGGAGAGCGCGGACCCGGCCTGCGCCGCCAGGGCCGCCTCCACGTCCGCCAGCCGCTGCTCTAGCCGCTTCCGGTCCGCGCCCGCCGAGAAAAAGCCCGCGGCGCCGCCTAGCAGCGCGCAGACAATGCAAAGGCAGACGATCTTTACCGCTGCGGCGTGCCGGTGTTCTTTCTGTTCCATACGAAACACTCCTGCCTGCAGTCGGCCGGGAGAGCGCGAAGCTCTCCCGGCCTTCTTCTGAATACTTGCTTATTTCACAATGAGGCCGATCATGCGCTGCAGCAGCGTCACGACCTCGGCGCGGGTGGCGTTGCCGCCCGGGTTCAGGGTGCCGTTGGCGTCGCCCTTGAACAGTCCGACGCTGACGGCCCACTGCATGGCCTCTTCGGCCCAGCCGGAGGTCTGGCCGCCGTCGGGGAAGCCGGACAGCGCGGCCCTGCCGCTGGTATCGAAGCCCAGCATGTTCGCATAGCGGAAGAGCATCGTGGCGATCTGCTCGCGGGTGACGGGGGCGTCGGGATCAAAGCCGTCGCCCTTGCCCTGCACGATGCCGACGCTGTTGGCCCAGATCACCGTGTCGGTGTACCAGGCTCCGTCCGGCACATCCCCGAAGAGATTGGGCAGGCCGTCGGCGCTGCCGCCCTCCAGGCGGAACAGCACGGTGGCCAGCATGGCGCGCGTCATGGTCGTGGCGGGCTCAAAGCCCAGATCGGTGCCCTGGAAGAGCCCGTGGCTGGCCACGAACTCCACCGCACCGGCGTACCAGGCGTCCGCCGCCACATCCGGGAAGGACTTGGCGTTGCTGACGACCTTGACCGCGGCGCCCGCAGGCACGACGGCGTAGACCTTGCCGTTTTCGACGAGGGACTTTTTAACGATCTCTTCGCTGCCGTCGGGATTCACGATCACCAGCACCTGGCTGCCGGAAGCGGCGGGCAGCTCCACCTTGACGGCGGCGTCGACGGTCTGACCGCCGGCGGCCACGTCCACAGTGACGGTGCCGTCGCTGTTCTCCTTGACGGTGACGCTGGCCTCCGTCCCGGTCTTCGCCAGGACATCCAGGGTCTCGGCGCTGAGCTTCACGGCGCCGTTTTCGGTCTCCACGCGCATGTCCACGTTTGCATCCGCAACGGTCTGCACCGCCGCGGCGGGCAGCTTGGCCGTGACGCTGTCGGCGCCCTGGGTCTCCACCTTGACGGTGAGGGTATCGCCCGCCTCGGCGCCCTTCAGGGCCTCTGCGGCGATTTTCTGGCTGATCTCGGCCTCGGCCTTGCCGTTGCTGACCTTCGGCGTGTCGGTGATCTCCTCCTCGCCGGTGACCCGGACGGTCTCAGCGGCGGAGCCGCCGCCGCCGATATTGTCATTGCCGGTGTTGGCGCCGCTTTGCCCGGCGACGGTGACGCTCACGCTGGCGGTGATGTTCATCACTTCAAAGGTGATCGTGGCGTTGCCGCCGGCCACGCCGGTGACGGTGAAGGTCGCCTTGCCGTCCGCGCCGGTCACGGCGGAGGCGGTGACGGTCGCGACACCCGCCGCGTCGCTGACCGCGGTGACGGTCTGCCCCGCAATGGGCTGGTCATTGGCGTCGAGCAGGGTCACGGTAACCGTGTCGCTGCTGCCGGCGGTGAGGCTTACACTGGTCTTGCCTGCCATGAGCTTCGGGAGATTGTTGCTGCAGATGACCTTGATGGTCTTTGGATCGCTGGCCGGATAGCCGGGCGCCTCGCACCAGGTCACCAGGGTCAGGTCGTTGTTCACCACGATGGGAGAAGATAGGTCGTAGGTCTTGTCCGCGCCGCCGTCAACTCTGTAGTAGATCTTCGCGGTGACGGGGGCGTCGTCGGGCAGGCTGAGGACCAGGGCGCTGCCGCGCTCCACGGCGAGAGTCGTGCTGATGACCGAGTCGCCGGCGCCGTTGACCTGGACGATGGGCGGATTCAGCTTGCTCTGCGTTGCCACGATGCTGCCGGTCACATAGGTGGTCCCCATCGGGATGCCGGCATAGCTGCTGACCGTGTCGGCAACCGTCAGATAGACGTTATCGCCCACCGCCAGCGTCGGGATCGCGAGCTTGACGGTCTTGGTATAGGTCTGCTGCGCGCCAAGGTTGCTCGGAGTCTTGCCATAAACGGCGGAGGTGATCGTCACGTCGTTCATGACGTTGTAGCCATTGACGGCGACGGTATAGTTGGCCTTATCCAAGACGGAAGCGTTGCCGGCGCCCTCCTGCATATACTTGCTGAAGGTCACATAGATGCCGTCGCCCTCGGCGTAGACCACGTCGGTGACGGTGGGGGCCGCGTTATCCGTCAGCGGGATATGGACGTCCAGCTGCACGGGCAGCACGGGCAGGAGCTTATAATTTGCGTCGTTCCCCTTGTCCACGGCGGAGTTCACATTGGTGCCCGCCACCGTGGCGGCGTTATCCGCATTGGAGTTGCCGGTCAGCGTGCCGGCCTGGGCGGTCACGTACCACAATCCCTCGGGCACGCCCCAGGCATAGCGCCCGTCGGGGCCGGTGGTCTGGGTGGAGGCCGCGGGGATCAGGTCGTCCACGCCCTCGGCCTGGAGGAGCTGGGTGGCGTTAGCCACTTCATTCTTCGGAACCACATTGCCGCCGGGGTCTGCCGCGTAGTAGAGCGTCACGAGGGCGCCCTCCACCGGGTTCTCAATAACGCCCTCAAAGACGATGCCGGAGGGGTCGTTGGAGACCTTGTTGGCGATGGGCGGTTTGCGGGTCTTGCTCTGGTCGGCGATTTCTCTGGCGCGGCTGCCGGAGGAGGTGCCGGTATCGTCCTTCACACCGCCGCCGGTGCTCTCGCCGCCGCCGGTACCGCCGCCGCCGGTACCGCCGCCGCCGTTGTTCTCCTTCGGGGCAAAGCGCTCGTCGCCGAAGCCGATTTCCGAATTGTACCAGTTCTGGACG
>JAEEGK010006746.1_pt1 | contig 27559 bp, 10 predicted proteins | sample 8958771 | NCBI WGS metagenome assembly JAEEGK01 (sample SAMN16246547, study PRJNA631951) | gut metagenome | biome: gut microbiome; feature: rumen; material: SC-attached | host: Bos | place: Iran: Karaj | collected 2018-10 | reverse complement strand
ATTTATTTTATTTTTATAAACTTTTTTTTATTTAATTTATTAATTCAAATTTCTTATGAAACTATTTTAAAACTTATATATATTATTTAACAGTTATAAATATTGATGTTTGATATTATATAAAATAATTGGAGATATATATAATTTTTTATATTAAATAAGAGTTAGTGATTTATTTAGACCCCCTTGTAGTGTCACTACGAGGGGGTATTGTAGTGTCACTACGAGGGGGTATTGTAGTGTCACTGTGGTATTCCCTAGGGAAATGGGAGGGGGGTAGGGGGGGTGTCATTTCACTGGAACAATTATTTAGATAATTTTAATATATATGGAATTAATATTCCATTAAGATACCATCAAAATTCTTATTTTTCATCTTCAATAGGAATATTATTCAGTATTTTAACCTTCTTAAGTGTCATTGGAATTACAATAAAAAACATAATTGATTTATTTAATTATTCTAATTTTTCATTAATACAAAGCAGTACTCCTTATGATAGTAGAATAGATTTTTCTGAAATCCCATTAATGTTAGGATTAATAGACAATGAAGGAAAATTATATTCAATTGATGAATCTTTTTTTTCTCTGTCAGTTAAAAAAATAATTAAAAATCCTATATTTAACGATAAAAACCATTTTAGTGGACTCAACATTTCTATTAATAATTTAACTCTTGAAAAATGCAATGAAAGCATTCATTTTTATAATTATAAAGAAAAATTTGAAAATTATTCAAAAGACACTTTTTTATGTTTAAAACCTGGACAAGATTTAAATATTAAAGGTCAAGTAAGAGAAACAAGAACAGGATATGAAACAATTAGAATTGATGTTATATTATGTAATAAAAATACTTCTAATAATTGCAAAAATGATAAACAAATAAATAGAGAGTTAAATAATAAATTTTTAATTTTAATTTATTTATCTCAATCTCCTGACCATTTTAATGTTAATAATCCTGTTAGAAGAGTTACAAAAACAAGTATTTTTTATCTAAGTAAAAAAAATCCGAAAGAATTTTTATTTTTTTTCACTCCTTCAGCATATTATACAGATAATGGCTTATTATTTTCTAATGAAAAAATATTTAGATTTCCAGATTTTAGTGATATTCAAAATGATTTTTTAAATTCTAATTCTAGTTCTACTGGTGAAGAAAACACAATTTTTAGTTTATTTTTTACATGTAATGAATATAATGTTAGATATCAAAGAAAGTATACAAAAATTTCACAAGTTTTTTCTTCTATTGGAGGAATTATTCAAATTTTTTTAATTATCTTTCAAACTTTAACTGAATATTTAGGGAGTAAAAATTTAATAGAAGAAATTACTGACGATTTGATTTTCAACAGAAATAATGATAATAAAAATAAAACAATTAAATCGAAAACAGGAAGCTCTGTTGTTAGAAAATCTTCAAGAGATTCATCTAATAAACAATTGAAAAAAAATAGTAATAATAATATTATAACAAAATTAAATGAAAAAAAAAATTTTACAACAGTTATTGGTGTATATAATCATTCAAATTTTATCAAAGAAAAAAACAATTTAAGAATTCATATTTCAAACATAAATGATAAAAAATTAAAAGTTCCAATTTTAGGGTATTTTTTACCATATTTTATATTAAAAAAATTAAAAAAATATTCAATGTTATGTTTATATAAAGATATTATATATTCATATTTAAGTATTGAAAAAATACTTCCTATTCTAGAAAGATATTCTTTATTTCTTTATAATCATTTGAATGAAAAGCAAGAAAATAAAAAAAAATCAAGTTTACATATATTTAAATATGACTATAAAGATGCATAGTTTATTGTGTTTTAATTGATTAAATTCTCATTTAAAAAATTTTTGACTTTAATATTTATTTTTTGTAATATTAAATTTAAAGTTTACAATTTTTTAAAAGATGATTAAATGTTTTATTATTATTCTATTTATTAATTTTCTTTAATATATTAAAAAATAAAAAATTTATAAAAATCCATTATATAAATTATTATAATATATATTAAACATTATATATTTATAAAGCTTAAAATAAGACAACAAGAACTATTATCATCAAAATAAAAATGAAAAAAGTAAATAATCCCCTTTTCAAAGATTTAATCAAAAAAAAATTTTCTCCTAATAATTTTTGAATTTAATAAGTGATTTAAGAAATTGATTTTGTTGGAAATAAAACATTCAGAAAAATCGACATTTATGATTTATAATCAAAAAAAAAATTTGTTTATTTATCATAAATAAATGATAAAATGCTTTGAGGGTTATAATCAAATGATAATTATTTTTTTTTTGAAATTTTTAAATAATTCATTTTATTTTGATTCATTTAAAATATAAATATTTAATATTTAAAATTAGTAAAATCAGTACCTTTTCTAGGTTCAATATATGGATTAGGAGCACAATTAGTATGATAAACTGCATTATTTGGATAAACAACAAAAATAGTTGTTCCAATTTTCTTTTTACACCCATTACAAACAGTTCCAATATCAATATTAACATGTCTATTTTTAACTCTAAATAATTCTAATTGTTTATAATTTAAGTCTGCTCTTAATAATCCTTCTTCTCTTGTGAATTCATTATTCACATTTGTATATTGCATTAAAGAATTTCTTAAAAATTTAAATACTATTTCTTCTTCTAATGTCCATTCATCAGGAATTTCATTTAATACTTCATTTGGATTTAATAAATTTAAAATTTCTAAAGAATTTTTTTTTTCTTTTGTTAATTCATGTTTATTAGACATATCCATTATTTTTAACATTTCATTTTTAATCATTTCTTTTTTTTCTTCTGAAGTAGATTCATCTTTAAATTGACTTGATAAATTTTTAAAAAATTTAATAAATAAACGATTATCTTTATTTAAATTATTCATACAAAATTGTTCTATATCACTATATTTTTTCCTATTTTTATTAACTAAATCAATATAAGTAATTAAAGCATCATCTAATTTTTCTAATTCACAATATAAATCAATTTCAATATCATATAGCCAAGAATCTTTAATTTTATCAATCAATTGCATTTTATCAAATAAATTATATTTTTTTAATAATTCTCTAAAATCATGGTATCTTCCTGGTAAATTTTCTCCTTCTGCAGGAGTATAATTTTTTGGTTTATCTTTAAATAAAGTTTCAAGTTGTAATAATATTAATTGAGTTTGATATTTCTCATTAGAATATTTTGAATATTTTGGATTATCACATATATGTCTTAAAAACTTTTCTTTGATGTAATTTGTAGGTTCAGCATTCAAATCATTTTTTTCATTTTCAACTTTAGGAATTATTTGATTCATAAAATAATCAATTGGCATTAATTCATTTGATAAAACTATATCAAATGCATCTGTTTGATATTGTTTAAGCATCCATTGAATATGTTCTTCAAATAAATCTTGTTTATCTTTTTGTTTTCCAATTTCTAAAAGAATATTTATTGTTTTTTGTTTCGAAGGTTGTGAAATTGAAGGATTATCTAATCTTTGAACAAATTCTTTTAATATTTTTAAAGCATCTTTATAATTTTGTTTTTTTTCATAAATAAATGCTAGAGCTAATTTACTATAATCTGTATTTTTTTCATCGAAAAATTTATCAGACAAAAAATCAGTTCCAAAATTATCATTTTCTATCAATTTTCTAATTTCTTCAACTTTAGATTCATTAAAAACTAAAGCTTTAAGTAAAGTTAAATTTATGTTTTGGAAAAAAATCTTTAAATTAATATCTTTGGGTTCACAATCACTTAAATTAATAATACTACAAGTTGAAGAATTAAAAGATAAAGTTCTAACTTCTAAAAATTTTCCACTTTCCAAATCATCTCTATGTTCTCTCCAAACAAATTCTATTTTACTTTTTAATACATCAATTAAACATTTAACTGCTTTTTTTACTTTTTCTTCATTATTGTCTTTCAATTCTATTTGATTATCTAATATGTTATTATTTTTTTCATATCCAATATGAATTGGTTTTACTTTAAGTAAATTAATAAATAAATACATTAATTCAAAAGGATTAAAATTACTTACTTGGAAAAATTTTTTAGCTGTTTCATATTCTTCTTTACTAAATTGAGCCCAAGCACATCCTAAATAATAATTTTCAAATTGCTCTATCTTATCTTCATTAACAGAAATTTTATTATTTATTATTGATAAAGCTTCATCGAATTTATTTACTTTTAAAAGTCTAGACAATTGTTCTTCAAATGGAGTTTCTTTTAATTCTCTTAATATATACCTATTTTTTTCTTTATCTTTATCAGAAGTTTCTTTAATTAAAATAAAAACTTTTTTTTCTCCATTTATTAAACATATTCCTTTTGATTGACTTTCTGCAATTTCTATTGAAATTTGTTGAACTTTTTTTAAATTTGCTCCATCATTAATAACAATAATAGTATCATATAAAGTTAATAAATAATTATCTTTTCTTCCAAATTGTTTAAATGGTTTATCTTCTAAAGTTATTGGTTCTATTGTTTTAGGATTTCCATTTGTTTCGAATAATAGTCCAATATTCATTGAAGCTGTTAACCAACTTTCATTTAAAAATAAAATTCCTGAACAATCATATGGTAAAGTTTGAGTATCATTTTTACTTAAATCTATAAAATAAATTGTCCCAGTTTTTTTCAAGAAATAACATATATAATTCCCATACCATTCAATATATTCAGGAGTATCTTCTATTGGAAATTCATTAGTTGAAATTTTATTTGGGATTAATTTCATTAATTCTATTTCAAATGTGTATAATTTTATTTTTTTTGGTTTTTTTATAATTAAAAGTAAATCTTGTTCATTATTTTTCTTTAAATTTCTACATATATTTGTTATTTCAAAATCTAAATGTTGTGCATTTTTATCATCTAATCCTGGTAATAAATAAGCATGAAGATATAATCCTGATAAAACATATAAAATATTTAATTCATTAATTACAATTAATTTGTTAATTTTATTTTTCCCAACTGATTTTATTTTATAATTTTCAATTGTTTTTTTCCCATGTTGTTTATCTTTTTTATTATCATTAATTGTTAATATTTCTATTGTCCCTTTATCATCACCATAAATTATAGTGTCATCTTTATAACATACAATTTGAGTTAATTGATTTCCTTGTTTTAAATCAATAAATCCTGTAAGATCAGTAACAAATAAACCTAAATTTTGTGTACTGTCCATTTTATCAAACAAAAAAAATAAAATATTTTTAAAAAAATAATAATAACATTAATTATTTTATTATAAATAAAATGATTAACCAATTACCTTCTTTCCCAAATAGTATTACTGATAATTATCAAGTTATTCAAGAACTTGGGCGAGGAGCATTTAGTACAATATATAAAGTTCAATCTAAAATTGATAATAAAATATATTGCCTGAAAAAAATAAATTTAAAAAAAACTAATGATAAAACAAATGAAATTAACATTTTATCAAAATTATCTCATCCAAATTTAGTAAAGTATATTACAAGTATTATTGAGAAAGATGGAATATATATTATAATGGAATTTTGTGAATATGGAGATTTATATTCACTCCTTCATTCAGTAAGAAAAAAAAAAGTTTATGTTAATGAAGAAATTATTTGGGATATAGCATATCAAAGTTTATTAGCTTTAGAATATTTACATAGTGCAAATATAATTCATAGAGATATTAAATTATTAAATATATTTATGGCTAAAGATAAAACAATAAAAATTGGAGATATGGGAATGAGTAAATTATTATCAAAAAAAGAAATGAAAATGAGTAGAGTTGGTACTCCTTTATATATCGCACCTGAATTAGTAAAGAAAGAAAAATATGATTATAAAGCAGATATTTGGTCTCTTGGTTGTTCTTTATATCATTTAGCAAAAACTGTTCCACCTTTTAATGATGAAAATTTAATTAGATTAGGACAAGCAATTGTTAATGAACAACCTCCTTCTCTTCCTAATTGTTATACTGAAAAATTATTTCAATTTATTTTAAAATTAATGACTAAAGATAAATCTAAAAGACCATCAGCAACAGAAGCTCTTGAATTGATTCCAGACAAAATTAAAGTTAAATATTCTGAAAAAACTAATAATAATAATAAAAAGAAAACTGAAAATAATATTAATAACAATAGTGTTGTCAAAGAAAATAAAAAAAAAAAAAATTCAAATAAAAATGAAGTTAATAACGAAAATAAATCAGATAATTCAATAATCAATTCGAAAAATTCAAATGATAATAAAAATGAAAAAGAAACTGTTTTATCATCAGGAAAAACTTTTTATAAATGGTTTAAAGCTCTTCCTGAAAAAAGAAGAAGTTTACAAAGTAGGAAAGGAACTGGAGGTAGAAATAATTTAGATGAAAAATCAAATGGTATAAATAATACAACTGGAAATTCAAATAATACTCAACATGGTTTTTTTGATTCTAAACTTTTTTCTTCTAATCTTATTTCAAAAAATTTAAGTGGAACTCAAGAAGGTTTTTTTAAAAGAAATGATTCTCATAAAAATTCTAATAATCCAAATTTACCTGAATCTATTTCACTAAAAGATAAATTAACTGATTCAAAAAATTTAAATATGCTTTATAATCAAAATGATTATGGAATTATGAAAGAAGATATTAATATTAATGTTTTAAAGTTAAATCAAGAAAATAAAAAAAATAGAGTTTTAACTTATGCTAATGATAAAAATGAAGAAAAAAAAGAAGAATTAAAAAATAATATATTAAAAGATAATAAACCTATTGTTATTAAAAGTGAAGATTTTTCTAAAAATTCAAATGGTTTTTATGATAAAAAAAATAATACAAATTTAATTTTTCCAATTATACAAAATCATCGTGAAATTCAAAAAGAAAAAAATTTCCGTTCTAAAATTTCAATGATGAATAAAAATAAATTAAAACAACAAGCTGAAAATTCTGGATTCAATTTCTTTAGAAGAACATATAATCAAATGCCAAATAATAAAGTCTTAACAATACACGATTTAAAATAATTTATATATAATTGTTTTATATATAATATTCAAATGAAATATTTATTATTTTTAAAATTAAATATAAATCAAAAAAAAATTTAATTTCCTTGAAAAAACTTTGCTTTTTTACCTTTATATTCATTACTTCCACTAGTATGATATTGACTAATTGAATGAATATGAGAATTAGTTTTAGTATTATTTTCAGATGTAATTAGATTATTAAAATTAGTATTAGTTCCTTTATTAATCCAAATTTTATTTCTATTATATTTATTATTTTCAGTAGATTCAATTGAACTTAAATTTTTATTATTTTTAATAAAAGGAAATATGTCTTCTTCACTTTTCTTATTATTACTATTAGTAAAATGCGAATTATCCATATCTGAACTTTGAATATATTGGAAACTATTTTTATATAATTGAATTAATTCATATTTTTCATTAAATTCTTTTTCTATTTTTCTTGCATTGTAAAATTTCTCTGTTGCAGTTCTTGGTCTTATTTTTTTTATTGGAAGGAAAAAAAATGGCATTTGATTATAAATCATCATTTCATTTTCATTTAAAAATAATTGTCCATTTAAATTTTTAAAATCTAATTTTGGAGAAATTTGAGTTACAAAAAAAGAAGGAAGAGCTTTTGTTTTTTTTTTTTTTTGATTTTTTTGTTTTAATTTAGATATTGGTTTCAAAAAAGGAATTATTTCTAATTGTAAATTACTTTTAGGATAATTATTTTTATTATTTGTTTTACTTATTAAACCTTTTAAATATTCATACTGAGTTTTACCATTCCTTATTTCTTTATCTAATTTTGCAATTGCTTGAACTCTCCAAAAACCTTTTTGACTTGAACTTGCTATTCTTTTTATGTTTTCATAATTTGTTTTTAACATTTTTTTATTATTTTTTTTATTTTTTAAATTATAGTATTTATGTTAATTATTTATCATTTTTCTTTTTGAATTTTAACTTGAATAATAAATAAATTATCTGAATGATTGGAAATAGATTAATTGTTAATTTAAAAAGTCAAATTGAATTATTTTAAAAATTATTAACTTTTAATTATAAAAAATGACAGATGAAAAGTTAGAAATGTTAAAAGATAAAATAACTCCTGAAGAATTAAAAAATAATGATGATAAAAAAGAAAATAAAAAAGCATCAAATGTAATAATATTTTATATTTTTAATTTATAGATTCCAACAGTAACAATAACAAAATATAATTTAAAAATAGCCTCCTCCTTTAACAACACAAACAACATCAACAATTCCCACTGCTCCATCGATACCAGTTGCCCCCTCAATACCAAAAGCTCCATCATTACAAGGAAGTACAATCCCTCCAGTACCTTCACTTTCAACTGTACCTACTGCACCAAGTATCCCTCCTGTACCAGGGATACCTCAAGCTCCAAGAATTCCTCCTGTACCTGGTGTCCCATCTGTTCCAACAGCACCTAATATTCCACCTGTTCCAGGATCAACTATTCCTTCTGTACCAAGAGTTCCAAGTGTTCCTACAGCTCCTGGTATTCCACCTGTTCCTGGTGTTCCTACTACTCCAAGTATTCCTACCGCTCCTGGTATTCCACCTGTTCCTGGTGTTCCTTCAGTTCCAGGTGTTCCTAAAGCTCCTGGTATTCCACCTGTTCCTGGTGTTCCTTCAGTTCCAGGTGTTCCTACAGTTCCAAGTGTCCCTGGAGTCCCTGGGGTCCCAAGAGTTCCAGGAGTTCCTGGAGTTCCTGGTGTTCCTGGTGTTCCTGGTGTTCCTGGAGTTCCTGGTGTTCCCGGTGTTCCTGGTGTCCCTGGTGTTCCTGGAATGTTCGGCGCTCCTGTTAAAAGTAAATTAATAATAAAAAATTTTTAGTGCACCCTAAGAAAAAACCAAGAGTAGAAATGAAAGCCCTTTTCTGGGATAAACTCTTAGATAATAAAATAAAAGGAACAGTTTGGGAAAAAGTAAAATAGATTTAATTTCAATAATAAAAATAGTTGGACGACACAAAAATAACTCTTAACCTGGATAAATTAGAAGAGAAATTTTCAATGAAAAAAATGCAAGCAGTGGTAAAAAAAGAGGCCCCAAAAAAAGAAGTGAAGAAAAAAACATGTTTAGTCGATGAAAGACGTTCTCAGAAAATAAACATTTGTTTAAAAAAGATATCATTAGAGCCATTAGATGTACTAGAAGCAATGGAATCATTTGATGAGACAGTATTAACTCCATTTAATTGTGAATTATTAGAAGGAATATTACCAAAAAAACAAGAAAATGAAAAAGTCGCAAATTATACAGGAGATTTAAGTGATTTAGATGAACCTTCTCAATTTGTTTTATTAATTGGTGGATTAATTGGATATGAAGAAAGAATTAAAGCTATTTTATTTCAAAATGATTTTGAAGATGATTATGAATTAATTATGAATGAAATTGATAGATTTTTCTCTGTTTTTAGATGGTTGAAAAATGATGAAGATTTTAAAGAATGGTTAACTATTATTTTGGCTTTTGGAAATTATATTAATGGAAATACTTTCAGAGGAGGTGCTTTAGGTTTTGATTTTCAATCTTTACTAAATTTAATAGATGTTAAAAATAAGAATAATAATATGAATTTATTACAATATATCGTTAAGTTTGTTCATGATAACTTAAAAAAGGAAGAATTATTTAAAGTTATTGATAAATTAAAACAATTTGATAAAATGCAATTTGATTATATTACTGAAACTGCTAAAAATATGGAACAAAATTTTAATTCAATGACTAAATTAAAAGAAGTAATTGAAAAAAATAAAGATCAATTAGGAGAAAATGATGGAAGTGAAAAGTTTTTAAATAATTGTTATGAAGACACTAAAAATTGTGTTGATGAAGTTATGAAGAAAATTCAAGAAATTCAAAATGAATATAAAGAAATTTTAGCCTATTTTGGACAAAATCCTAAAACTGAAATGGATACTTTTATTAAATGTTTTAGAAATTTTACTGATCAATTAGAAAAAGCAAATAATTGGTATATAGAATTCAAAAAGAAAAGAGAAAAAGAAGAAAAAAAAAAGAAAAAAAAGTATTAAAAAATACTTCTAAATTTTAATTAAAAATAAAAAAAATAATTTAATTATATAACAACAAATTATATTTAATCTTATTATTTCAATCTTTAGCTTAAAATCAGAAAATAGATTAAATACTTTTGAAATAGTTAAAAAATAGTAACTATTTTAAAAAAATAGATATCTGTTAACTTTTTTAATATTTATTTATTTTTAATTTTTATCTATTTTAATTTCTAATGTCTCAAAACGAATTCTCAATACTCTCCAAATATCGTTTTCTCTCATCAACCCTTTCTTCAACTCCTTCTTTATCTCCTCAATTAGAATTATCCGAAAAGGAAAAAAAGAAGTTAGAAAAAGAGGAAAAAGCAAAACAAAAAGAATTAAAAAAGAAGCAAATGCAAGAAGCATGTAAGCAAAAATCAAAAAAAGGGACAGAAACAATAACCCTTGCTGAAAGAACAAAAGATCCAACAAAAAAAGGAGAAAAAAAGGACTTATCAATATTTCCAAAAAACTATGAACCAGGTTACGTAGAAAGTTCATGGGATGCTTGGTGGCAAAATAAGCAATTTTTTAAAATAGATCTCTCAGAAGCAAAATCAAGACCAAGAGAAAAACGTTTCATAATGCTTCTTCCTCCTCCAAATGTAACAGGTAGCCTTCATTTAGGACATACATTAATGGGAGCTGTAGAAGACGCAATTATTAGATATAAGAGACTTAAAGGCTTTTCTTCTTTATGGGTCCCTGGAACTGATCATGCAGGAATTGCAACTCAAAGTGTCGTTGAAAAGAAATTATTAAAAGACGAAGGAAAGTATAGAACTGATTTTACTAGGGAAGATTTTGTGAAAAAAGTCTGGGATTGGAAAAATAAATATGGTGATAGAATTATGGAACAATTTTCCAGGTTAGGTGTTAGCTTTGATCTAAGTAGATATTTCTTTACTATGGATGAACAAAGGTCAAAAGGTGTTAAAGAAGCTTTTATTAATTTATATGAAAGAGGATTACTTTATAGAGACAAGAAAATGGTTAATTGGTGTTGTGCTTTACAAACTGCAATTTCTGATGTTGAATTAGAAGAATTGGAAATTCCTACTCCAACAATGATTTCAGTTCCTCTTCATAAAGGTAAATATGAATTTGGTGTTTTAATCGATTTTGCATATAGATTTAAAGAAGATCCTTCAAAAGAAATTATAGTATCTACAACTCGTATTGAAACAATGCTTGGTGATACTGCAGTAGCTGTTCATCCAGAAGATAAAAGATATAAAGATTTAATTGGAAAAGAATTGATTCATCCTTTCTTCCCAGAAAGAAAAATGAAAATAATAGCAGATGATATTTTAGTTGATATGTCTTTTGGTACTGGAGCAGTGAAAATAACTCCAGGACATGATCCTAATGATTTCCTTTGTGGTCAAAGACACAATTTAGAAATGATAAATATATTTAATGATAATGGTACATTAAACGAAAATGGAGGTGAATTTAAAGGAATGCTTAGATATGATTGTAGAGTTGCTATTGTAAAGAGATTAACAGAAATGGGATTAATTAAAGGAAAACATCCAAATAAAATGGTAATTCAAATATGTTCAAAATCAGGAGATATAATAGAACCAATGGTCAAAGCACAATGGTGGATTAATTGTAAGGATGTTGCAAAGAGAACAATGGATGATGTAAATTCCGGTAAATTAAAAATAATACCAGAATTTCAAAAACAAACCCTTTTTTCATTTTTAGAAAATATTCGTGACTGGTGTATATCACGTCAACTTTGGTGGGGACATCAATGTCCAATATACTTATGTAAAATAGAAGGAATATTAGATAATCCAGATGAGGCAAATAATGATCATTGGGTTGCTGCAAAAAGTGAGGAAGAAGCTAAAGAGAAAGCATCAAAAAAATATAAATGTGATGACTTAAGTAAAATTACTGTAACTCAAGATTCTGATGTTCTTGATACTTGGTTTTCATCAGCTCTTCTTCCTTTAACTTGCTTTGGTTGGCCTGATACTTCAAATGAGGAATTAAAAACTTTTTTCCCTACTGATTTATTGGAAACTGGACATGATATTATTTTCTTCTGGGTTGCTAGAATGATTTTTATGAGTTATTTCTTCATGGATTGTGTTCCTTTCGGAACAGTATTTTTACATCCTATTGTTAAAGATTCTCAAGGAAGGAAAATGAGTAAATCTCTTGGAAATGTTGTTGACCCTATTGATGTTATTGATGGAATTTCTTTAGAGAAATTAATTGATCAAATTAAAAGTGGAAATCTACCGAAAGCTGAAGTTGAAAAAGGTATTAAAGATAAAGAAAAAGAATATCCTGATGGAATTCCTGAATGTGGAGCTGATGCATTGAGATTGGGATTAATGAGTTATTTAATTCAAGGAAGAAATATTAATTTGGATGTTAATAGAATTGTTGGTTATAGATTTTTTGGAAATAAATTATGGAATGCTTTTAAATTTTTACAAATTTATACTAAAGATAAATTTAAAGATGCTGATATTAATTTGAAAGAATTAACATTTATGGATAAATGGATTTTGAATAGATTAAGTAGAACTATAAAAGAATTTGAAAATTGTTTTGATAATTATAATTTTGGAGAAGCTACTAAAAGTATTTATCATTTTTGGTATGATGATATATGTAATGTTTATATTGAAGCTTTGAAATGTTTGTTGAGTGATAAAAATAGTCCGGTTGATGAAAATGTTAAAAATAATATTAAAAATGTATTTTTATATGTTTTAGAAAATGGATTAATTTTATTACATCCTTTAATGCCTTTTATAACAGAAGAACTGTTCCAAAGATTACCTTTCAAAAAAAATAAAGTAGAATCAATTTGTATAGCAGAATTTCCAAAAGATTTATCATATATTGATGATGAAATAGAAAAATATGTTCAAGAAGTATTATCAATAACTCATGGATTTAAATCAATTTTATCTCAATTTCAAATTAAAGCAAAACCAAAATCTGCTGTTTATATTAATGATGAAAAATTAAAAGATATATTAATTAAAGAAAAAGAAGTAATTGCTACTCTTGCAAATGTTAATGACATTTCTATTGTAAATAATATTAATGATGATAAAGTAAAAGGTTGGTTATCTAATGTTATTAGTTCTAATTTAGATATTTTCCTTGATATTAAAGATCAAATAAATATTGATAAAGAAATTGAGAGATTAAAAAAAAATTTGACTGAAAAAAATAAATATGCTGATGGGATTAATAAAAAAATGCAAAAAAAAGATTATTTGAAAGCTCCTGAAAATATTAGAAAGGAAGATCAAGAAAAATTAGATAATTGTAAAATTGAAATTAAAAAAATTGAAGAAAACATTCAAAAATTGGAAAATTTAAAATAATTATTTTATTTGAAAAATATAAGTTGTTTAAATTTTATTAAAAAAATTAATTAATAAATATTTTTATTAATTTATTAATGGATAATCACAAGATAAATGAAATTTTTTAATATTTTAAACATATAAAAAATTATAATCAAAGGAAAGTATATCATAAGAATTTTATAATTATAAGAATTTATAAATTATTCAAAAATAAGAAAAATAGGGATTAATAAAAAGAAATATAGAGAATGAGATAATAAATAATGAGAAATATTGATTATATATTTTATTATTTTTCGGAGTAAGGAGTTTGAGAAGGGTTTTAAAAAGAATATTCAATAAATATTTATTAAAACATTTATAACTATATATATCTTCAAAGATAATAAATAATAATCAAAATAAAAAATAAATTGTTTAAAATCAATAATTAATGTTTTTTCTATCTTTTGAAGGTTTCAAATTCAATTGTCAATTATAAAATTACAAAAAAGATGATAAACCAATGCTTCCATTACTAATTAATAATTAAAATTTGTTAATGATTCTAAATTTAATATTTTCATTATTATATATTATAAATAGAATGTATAGATTATCATTATATTCATAAATAATTATAATATATTTCTTGTTTATGTTAAATAAAATTAAATGATTCCCATATATTGTACTATAAAATATTGAATTTTATTCTCAAATTGACTTGTATTTATGTCAATTGATTTAACAATTTATATAAATTTCATGTTTTCTCGAATTATTGATTATCTTTTATTTTTTTTATAAATCATGAATTTCTTTTAACTATTTATTTTTATCATTTATTATTCTAACAAATAATCAAAATACAAATATATGTATCATCCCTACAAGAATTATCTTTAAAGCTTAACCTAATGATAAATTATTATCTAATTGAGATAATTGGGAGTCATCTTTATAATCATCTTTATGTTTTATCTTTTTTTGGATATTTTTTTTTAAATTTTGCACAAATTTATATAAAATACTAGATTTTTATTTGTTTCATTTGTAAATTATACCTAATTTATGAAATTCTTTTTTGAAAAAATTAATAATCTTATTACAATTTAGATTATAATTTTTACCTAAATGCCTTTTCAAGAATAAAATAATATTTCCAAATAATTATTATTTAATCTGAAGGTAAATTAATATAAAGAATGTCCTTTTTATATAATACAAAAAAATGTCTTAAAGATTTATAAACTTTGGAAATTGGTTTCTAAATTTGCAAATATATAAATTTAAATAATCAATATCTCCATGATAAATTAACGATAGTGAGACTAATTTTGAAACTAAATCTTATTATTTATAAACATACTTACGTTTTTCTTTGGTAAATCCTAATAAATTGAAATATTGTAAAATATTCTTTTTATAACCACAAAAGCAACTAAAATGTAATACATAAATTTATATAATATTTTAATTATAAATTTATAAGTTATTTTAAAAATAATGGAAGAATTTAAATCAAAACTCCTAAAAACAATAGATTATATATCTGAAAAAAATATAGAAAAAAGAAAAACTTTAATTTCTCAAAGAACAGATAAAATAAAACAATTAGAAAATGAATATTTAAAAAGAATATCAAAAAGAGATGAAAGAAGAACATTATTTATCCCAAGAATAGAAAAATTCAAAAAATTAAAAAAAATAATAATTCAATCAAATAAAGATTTAAAAAAAAATTTGGAAGAATCAAAAAAAGCATTAAAATCAAAAAAAGAAATTAAACCCCAAATTTTAATAGAAAAATCGAATTATCAGCCAATTGAAAATAATAAAGAAAATGATATTAAAGAAATAAATATGAATGATTCATTTATAAAAAAAAATATAAATAGATTTGATCATAGAAAAACAACAGTATTATCATCTAAATCATTAGGATTTAATATAAGTAGAAGATATTCATCTCGAAATTCACAAAAAATTGATTTAGATAATAAATTATCATCAAAATTATTTAATTCATTTGTAAAAGAAGATAAAATTCAAGATCAAAATTTATTTTCAAATTTACTTCAAAAAAATTCTAGTTTTCAAAGTTTTAAAAAAAATTATACTGAAAGAAAAAAAAATAATCCACTTGAAATTCAAGATGAAGATAGGATTTTTGATGAATTAAACCAAAATAATTTAAAGCAATTTTTAGTTATTCCTAAACATAAAAAACATATTCTTTCTAGTACTATGAGTATAAAAGAAAAAGTCAAAAATTTAAAAAAAAAATCTACTGTTAATGCTACAACAAAAAGCTTAAGTCCAGAAAAGAAAATTTTAAATGATGTGTATAAATTTTCGCCTGATTTTTATGAAAAAATTAATCAAATAAAAAAAAAAAGGAAAAAATATAATTTATTAAATTATCAAAATAGTCTTTTAAATACTATAAGTGATAATTTCTCAAAGGAAAATTTCAAAAAATTAGAAAAAAAATTTCTAGGTTTGAGAAATTATTCTTTCCATAAAATTATTTTAAATAGGGAATTTATAGAAAAAATTGAAAAAAAAGAAAAATATATCATTAAAAGAATAAATTCTGAAAATAATAAATGTGTGAATATGATGAAAATGATTAATGATGGTATTAATTATAAATCTTTTTATTTACCAAAAGTTAAATTTTATCAAGTTATTAAAAAGAAAAATCCTCATTTTTTCCAAACAGAATTATCAATTGATTCAAACAATATTTAAACATATTAATTTATAAATTTTTGTTTGATTAAATGTAATAGAAGATTTATAAATATTATAAATATTTTTTAAGAGATATATTTATATATTAATTATTTCCTTGATAATAAAGCTCAAATTAATATTGATAATGATATTGAGAGATTAAAAAAAATTTGACTGAAAAAAATAGATGAGCTGATGGGATTGATAAAAAAATGCAAAAATAAGTTTATTTAAAAGCTCATGAAAATATTAAAAAGGAAGAGCAAGAAAAATTATATAATTATTATAAATTAAATTTTTATAAAAAATAATTAATAAAATTAAATAATTTTGATTAATTTATTAATGGATAATCATTAGATAAATGAAATTTTTTAATATTTTAAACATATAAAAAATTATAATCAAAGGAAAGTATATCATAAGAATTTTATAATTATAAGAATTTATAAGTTTTTCAAAAATAAGAAAAATAGGATTAATAAAAAGAAATATAGAGAATGAGATAATAAATAATAAGAAATATTGATTATATTTTATTATTTTTCGTAATGAGGAGTTTGAGAAGGGTTTAAAAAGAATATTCAATAAATATTTATTAAAAAATTATAATAGAATGTATCTTCAAAGAAAATAAATAATAATCAAAATAAAAAATAATTTGTTTAAATCAATAATTAATGTTTTTTATATCTTTACAAAAAGAAGTGACATCGATTAATTTTTTTATAAATTTTTTTAATGGATATCTCTGAACAACCAATCAACAATTCTGCTGCAAATAAACAGTTACCATTAAAGAAAAACGTTTTAGAAAGAAAAAATAAAACCAAAATCAAAAATCAAATGTTATTTAATATAATTTGTGCTCTACTTATTACAATTATTCTAATTTCTGTATTTTTTTTAATTTATTTCATTCAACAAAAATCTCAAAATTCATCAACATCTAATTCTCAGAATGATACTAAAATATTTAATGAATATTCATTTTCAAATGAATCAAATGAGGAAATTTTAATTAAAATTAATGATAAAATAAAAATAAAACATTATATAAATGAAACATTAGTATATAAGAAAATCAAAAAAGTTCATTCTATTATGGAAATTGATAATGAAAATTCAACAAGAGATATTATAACAACTTCATATATTCTTTTAAATATCTATGATATGAATTCAAAAAATGTAGGCATGCCAATATATTTAGCAAATCTTTTAGTTTTAAATTCAAGTGTTAATGATGGAAATGTTACTCTTCCTTCAGGAGGAATAAATATTTTAGAATATTTTGAAAAAGAAGAAAATAATCAAAGTGAAATTAATGATAATATAAATATAGATAATGAATATGGAGAAATTACTGAAATTGAATTTAATAATTTTGATCAATTAAAAAATTATGATTTTTCAGAATATATTCCGAAAAATAATAATATTGAAAATGATGGATTTGAAAGTATTACAAATAATATCAATTCAAATTTAAATATTCCAATCATGAATTTTTCTTTTTATGAAAATGGTAAAATATTAGAAGTTAATTTTGCCAAAGATTTAGATAATGTTACAATTCAATTATTAAATGGAAGTTTATATGAAATTATTCCTGATATATCTCAAAGTTCAAACTTAAGAATTTTAAATGAAGAAAATGAAAATGAAAATGAAACAACATTTGAAAAAGAAAATAAAGATAATACATATATAAATGGATTTGCTTTAAAAAATAGTGAAATATATTCTGTTTCAAATAATACAATTGATAATGAAAAAGAAAGTTTATCTAAAATTACTTCTTTTGGAAATGCAAAATTTGAAAGTGATGATAATGATCAAATTGATGATGATAATGATGAAAATAATCCTTTTAAAAGTGAAAATGTAAGTATAATTCCAAATGGAATTAAAAAAATGGTTTTTAATGAAACTTCAGAAACAATTTTAGTTTACTCTTCAAGAAATGAAAAAATCAGTGAAATTATAAAAAATATAAATCAAAATATTACTTATGTGAAAGATTATTCAAATGAAAAAAATGATACTTTAAGATTATTGAAAATGTTCAATATTTCAGAAGAAAATTATGATCAATTAAAAAGGAAATTAAAAGAAAAAAATGAGGAAAATGAATTAAATAAATTTCAAGAAGGAATTGAATTTTCATTTAAAATTTTTAAAATAAATTTATTTGGAGTTAAATTTTCTTTAGGAGTTTTAGTTCAAGGAGAAAGTTCAGAAGGAACAATTAATGTTCAAGCAATTTTTTCGATATTAGAAATAAATATTCCTTTATATACTTATTCTATAAAATCTAATGTTGGATCAATTGTTTTAAAATATATTAACTCAATATTATCTATTGGAAAAAAAATAAGTGAAAAATTTGAGTCTATTAGAATTCATATTAAAAATAATTGGTTGAATAATATTATAGAAAATTTTTCTCTATTATCTAAATCTATTAATTCAGTTTTTGATATTAGTAAATTATATAATGGACCTATAAAAACTTTAATGGAAGCTTTTATTAATTCTGCAAAATATATTTTTGATGGAATTAAAGAAATTTTAAATTTAAATCTTGATGTTTTTAAAAAAATAAATTTTAATTTGATTAAAGAAGGAATAAATGAAATAAAAGAAATGTTAGAAGATATTAGAACTCAATATTTAAAAATAATAAATAATGCAAAAGAATATGCAGAAAATATTCAAAAATCTGGATTAGATTTTATTAAAGATATTAATCAATTAATCCAAAATTTAAAAGAATTTGATTTACCTTTAATGTATGAAATATATGATCAATTATTAAGACCTGTTGAATTTTTAAATAAATATGAAAGAAATCTTTTTAATTCAATTAAAAAAGGAATAAATGAAGCAATTACATTTTTATTAAATCTTCAAAATAATTTAATTGGGGACAAAATAGGAATGCTTGAATCAATTATGAATGGATTATTATCTTCACCAATATTAAAACAAGGAGTTGATCTTTTAAGTAGATTAAATATTAAAGATAATTTATTTTCAATAATTAATGAAGTTAAAGAACATATTAATATAATAAAAAATAAAGTACAAGATAATTACTTACAAGATATAAATACTTATGGAAAGCAATTATCATTAAATATAGAAAAAAATATTACTTTTTTTTCTAACCAAAGTAATCTTTTAATTAAGGAAATAAAATCAAAAATAGAAAGTATTGAATTAATGGAATTATATGTGAGTCATCTTGATATAATTGATTCAATTGAAAATAATATTTTATTAATTGCAAATAATAAATTCTATGAATTATTTTCATCTTATCAAGATTATCATTTAATTTATAAATTAAATGAAGAATTAATTACAAATTCAAGTAAAGAATTAAAATTATCAGCAGATAATATAATTTCTTTTTTAAAAAACGAAGTGAATGAAATGAGAAATAGATTAGAAAATATTAAAATAGACCTCTCTGAAAGATATAGATTAAAATTAGGAGATATTGCATTTCATTTGATAGAAATAATTACACCTCAAGATTTAGAAATTTTAGACAAAAATTATTATAATTTATTAGATTCTGCATTAGAAACTATTAAAAATAGAGATGAAAGCAATTATAACTATTTATATAATTACCTTAATAATGTTGTTAATGAATATAAAAAAGAAAATTCTTCTAAATCAAGAAAAGGATCTGTTGTTGATAATATATATAACAAATTTCAAGAACCAATTAGAGAATATGAGGAATGGATTTCTGTAAATTTTGAATCAATTTTAAAAAAAAATTATTTTTATATTTATAATTCAATAATAAATACTTTAGATACAAAAATATTTAATAAAATTAATTTTAATTCATATACAAACGATGAACATTTATATTTTTTATCAGGATATATTGATTATTTACAAAAAATTAAAGACTTAATTCATCAATATATAAGTGAATCAATTTACTCAGAGAAAGTAAGTATAGATATTGCAAAATATATAATGAATTTTTCAAATTCTTCAAATGAATTATATAATAAAGGATATGATTTATTTAAAAAATATTCTTCATATTCTTTTTATTATAAATGTTCAAATGATTATTGTTATCAAAAAAAAAATCCAAAGAGATTTAGAATAGGACAAGATTGGTGGACTGCATCTGGTTGGAATGTTGCAGGAAGAAAAAATTATGACAAAATTGTTAAAACAATTCCTGTAGAATCTTTTGATAATTTTTCTAAAAAAATATATGATGATTTTATAAATAAATATATGCCTACAATTGATAATTATTCTTCTTTAATTAAATTGATTGATGATACTGTTATTGATGCTAAGAATGCAATTTATTATGAATTCTTAAATTCCATTAAATTTAACAATACTATTAATAATTATATAGCAAAAGTCAATGTTTTAGTTAATCAGGTTCTAGGGAAAAGCTCAATTGAAAATATTTATAATTATTTAACTACAAACATAAGGAACAAAGTATCAAAATTTTATTCTAATATTAATTCAGTAAATATTGAATTTTACAATCAATTTTATCAAAAAAATTTTAAAGATTCATTTTTAAATTATCTTCAGAAACCAAATGAAATTTTATATAAATTTGAAAAAATTTCAAAAAAGCTTGAAAATATTGGAAATGATTTCGAATCAAATGTTATAAAAACTTTAAATACTCAGTTAAATACTGAAATTCAATTTTTATATAATAAATTTTCAGATATTTTAAATGAAAATTTTGATTATATATTAAAAAACATTCCTTCATTTGATTATGATGAAATAACAAATTTAAGAAAAAATAGTATAAAAACTATTCCAAATTCTTTAGAATCAATTTTAACACAAGCAAAAAATAATATTTCTTCAATTACAGGTTTATCAAATATTTTATTGAAAAACTCAAATGATTTTTTTGAAATTGGAGAAGAAATTAAAAAAAACTCTAAAAATTTACTTGATTCATTTTCTATTCCTTTAAATTATATTAAAAATGATATTTCCACATATATTCCTAAAAAATTAAAAGAAACTATTGAAAAAAATTCTGTTTTAACTAAAATTTATCAAGGAAAATATGCTTTTGATATATTAAAAAAATTTTCTGATGAAATATCTGAAAATGATATATTAAAAAATTTTAAAATATCAAATTATATTTCTTTATTTAAAGAATTTGTTTCAATTAATTATACCACAATCATAAATGATATAAATCAATATTTAGAACAATTTTATCCTTCTATATTATCTGAAATAGATATTTTTTTTGAGCAATTCAAAAATGATATTCAAGGATTATATACTCAAAATATTATGAATTTAGATATTTTAAATATGACATTAGATAATTTTATAAAAAATGGATTTAATGTAACAAAATGGCAAAATGAATCAATAGAAATTTCATTAGAAAATTATGAAAAAAAAATACATGATTTATTTCTAAATGAAAAAAATAAATTACTTTCAGAGAAACAATTTGGTCAATTTATTTTTAATGAAACAAATATGAATATTACATATTTCCAAATTAAAAATAATTTATTAAATCCTATTAGGAATTTAATATATAATAGTAGTAAATATTCAATAAATTTAAATGTAATTCATTGTTTAATTAATCAAACTCAAACAATAATGAGGAAAAATTCAAAAGAATTTAACAAAATAGTTCAAGAATTTTTATTAAAAAAAGGAAAAAAAATATTAATATTAAATCATGAAATTAATATTACAGAATTATCAATGGATTATCTTTGGTCAAAAATATTTGATTATTCAAATGGAATTTATTTTAATTATACAAAATATTTTAATGGAATAAAAAATTTAAAAATTGATATTTCTGGAATAAAAGAATATTTAATTGAAAAAGAGGAAAGATTAAGTATAATTTTAGATGATGAATACTATTATTTATTAAATGAAATAAGAAGTAAATCAAAGGAAAATATTGGAGAACAAAAAGAAGAAGACAAATATATTTATCCAGAAAATGAAAATGAAGAAGAAGATAATGAAGAAGAAGAAAAAAAAGAAATAAACTTTAATCCAATTAATATTCATGAAGATAAAGAAGATGAAGAAGAAAAATTTGAAAGTGAAAAAGATAAAATTTTAAAAGAAGAAGAAGAAGATGAAAAAGAAGCACAAGAATTTTGTAATGAATGTGAGAAAAATATTACTGAAAATAATAATAATGATAATAATAATACTAATAATAATACTAATAATAATTATAATTTTATTCATGAAAGATGCTCTTTTTGTAATAAGAGTGATGATGAATTTGTTGATGAAAATGAAGAAATTAGAATTAGAAGATTAAGTGTCAATAAGAAAATTTTAAGGAAATTACGTTTTAAAAATTTTAGAAAAAATTCTGAAGATTATATTCAAGATTTTAGTAAGGATTTTATTTACGATTTATTCTTTTTTTCTGATGTTTTAAAGGATGAATTTATTAAAATTTTCTCAAACCAAAAAATAACTGAAAATATTTTGAAAAATATTACTCAATTTAATAAAGATTTTTTTGAAGTAAAACTAAATTTTGAAGATATAATGACTGATTTTAATATTGATGAAACAATTGAATTTATTCAAAATATTTGTAATCAAAAAATGGATCAAGCAATATCAGATTTAAGACAATTTTTAGATAATAAAATTATAAAATATTTTAATGAATCAATAATTAATTTTGAAGAAAAATATGGAAAACCTTTTATTGAAAGTCAAATACAAACAATAATAGAAAATAATTTAACTCAAATATTTAATTTTATGAATGATAAAGTTGATGAAATTTGTAATTATATATTGAATTTAACTAATTCAATGAGTACAATTCCTCAATTAACTTATTTTGCACTTTTAGAAGTTTTTGATTATATTTATAATTATATTGAAGATAATATCAATTATTTTTCCGAAAAAATTGTGAATGATAATCTTCAAAATCTTATTAGTAATATAGCAAATGATATTACTGATTATTATTCAGAAGTTATTACTTCAAGTTCAATTTTAAAACAAACTTTAAATGAAAATATTTTAGATTCTTTTAATAGTGTATTTACTAGGACAACTATTGAAAAATTAAAAAAAATTGCTCTTACTATTTTTCAGAACAAATATTTAGGGACATTTATTTCTCAATTTCAAAATAACATTAAGAATAATTTAGCAAAAATAAAAACAAATATGAAAACAACAAAGAAAAATAAATTAAAAGAAATACTATCAAAAATACAATTAATTCCTTTAGAGTCAATATATGATGATATATATAGTTTAACATTAACATTTAAAAATAAATTAGATGAACTAATAGGGAAAATTTCATTTGTTGTTGAAAATTTACAAAATTATTATTCAAAATTTATAAATGAAAATATATTACCTCCTGTAAATAGTATTTTAGAAGAATATGAAAAATTAACAAATTACACTTTAAAAATAATAAATGATACAATAGACAAATTTGAAGATTTAACCCCAATGGTCGCTAAAAATTTAGATACTGAAAATCTTCATAAAACTTTATTAAAAGTAGAAGATACGATTGAAAAAATTTATGATACTATAACAGAAACTATTAGAAATACTGTTTATTCTATTGCTGAATTTATTTTAAATAAAATTAAAGATATTTTTGAAAAATTTAATCAAATTGAATTATATAATAAAATTCTTGGTGCTTTAAAAGGAATAAAAACCGGAGAAATCAACATTTCGGAAAATATTAATAAAATTTTAAATGGAAAAAGAATAAGAAGATTACGTAAATTCAAAAGAGAAAAATATAGAATAAAAACAAAAATGAGAAGAACATCAATTTTAAATTTTAATATTATAACAAAGCCAATAAAATCAATGATAGATGAAATAAATAATTTTATTTCAACATTTAAATCATTGAAACAATTTATTCAATTAATAGGAGATTTTTCAAGATTTAAAGAATTAATTTTATATGGAATAACACATATAAAAGATCCTTTAAATTATTTACTAAAGCAAATTGAATCATATATGACAAAAGAGCAACTAAAAAATTTTGAAAATAGAGTATTACAAGATATGAGTGGAATAATAGAATTATATCAATATCACAGAGATAGAATATCAAGTATATTTGAAAAAATAATTTCATTATCAAAAATTTTCCCAGAATTATTTTCAACAAAAATAATAAATCAACTTTTTGACACGACATTAGATACAATAATATCATTAATATGTGATAAAATAATAGAAATATTAAATCCAATAACATATTATAAAAAAAGTGAAATTCCTCCTGTTCCATTATTCGACTGTATAATCCCAATATTTTTTCTTCCTTTCAGATTTACAATAGATATGTTATTTGAATATGAATATGGAATAAAAATTCATGCTAGAGTTCCCAAACTTTATTTTGGAGGAGGAGCAGGTGCATCTGCGACAATAAGAGCAAAAGCTGGATTATTTTTAGGTATTTTAGAATTTGGAGTTCAAATTAAAGGAATGCTTGGAAGTGGAAATATTGAATTGTATGCTACTTATAATTTAAAACATTGTAAAGTTGGACTTTCTTTTTCTTATGAAATAAGAGCTTTTGAATTTGGTTATGGTGGATATTTTAAATATCCCTGGATTGAATTTATTAAAATTAAAATTAAAATATTATTTTATACAATTACAATTTATTTTCCTAATTTTGTTATGAGAAGTAAAGAATTAGAAGGAAGTATTTATAAAGGACTCAAATTTTCCCAAAGTTATGAAAAAGAATTATAAATGTTTTTGTTTAGTTAAAAATTTATTATATATTTATGAATAAATAAATAAAAAAATTTAAAACAACAATTAAATATTTTATATAATATAACATGAGTTAAGAATAAATCACTAATCATCTAAAAGTTTCTTTAAATCTTATACCTTCAGAATATATTTCAAAATTATTATAAAAATATAATCAAAATATTGGAATAAAACAAAAAATGGATTTATAATAGAGATGACTGATCTATATTTAAATCTATATTTCAATATTATGATAATCCTAAAAAGAAAATCCAAATTTTATGCAAAGGAATTATAATCAAATCCATCAAATACAACATTATAGTTCGCCTTAAATATTGTTTTCTTCCTATATTCCTCTTTTATTTCAAGCTCTACCTATTTTATTTTGATTTTCAAATATTTTTTATTCTGTTTATAAAAAATAAAACTTCATATTTCTCCTTTATTGATAAATCCTTTTTCCAATATTTGAAGGTTACTTTTCTATTTCTTCTTTTTTTTCTTTGCTTTCTTTTCTATTTTCTATTTATTTTTTCATTTCCGATTTTCAACATTTATAGTTTGTTTTTATTTGAATTTTTTTATACTTTAAATTTAGTTTTAGATAAATTATTTTTTACAATTAAATTCTAATTTATTTTGCTTTAAAAATTATATTATTCAATATATTTATAATAATCATAATAATATTAAATTTATATAATTAATAAAACTATATATTATAAAAATAAAATACTGAAAAATTAAATCATTATAATTTTTAATTTAATTTAATTAAATTTATACTTATAAAAAATTACATATATCTTATTTCACTTCAAAAAAAAAACTTACTTCTTCTTGTTATAACTTCTATTATTATTCATTTGACTTTGACTATGAATTTGACTTTGATTATTATTATCTAATTTCTGATTATTCCCATGAACAAAAGACCATCCTTCAAATTTAGTATTATCATCATTTCCATTTTCATCTCCAACATCGTCATCTTCATCATCAGCAAATAATTTAGGTTCTTTAAACATTTTAATTTGTCTTCCATCTTGAATATTTTTTGGAGGTTTCAATTCTCTATTATAAACTTTATTCCAATCAACATCTTTAAAATATTCAAATTTCATAATTTCATCTACATCACCTTTACTTCCTAATCTAAAATTAGGATCTTTTTTCAAAAGAGCTTTAATAAGTTTCTGTGCTTTATTAGAAATAAAATTAGGAATTTTTAAATCAGCTTTTTCAATATTTCTAAAAATTTGTTCTTTACTATTAGTAAAATAAGGTGGAATACCAACTAACATTTCATAAAATAAAACACCTAATAAATACCAATCAACAGCTTTTCCATGTCCAGTTCTACTTAACATTTCTGGTGCTAAATAAGCAATTGAACCACAGAAACTTTTTGCAATTTTTGCATCATAAACTCCTTCTCTTGATAAACCAAAATCAGTTAACATTGCATGTCCTTCTTTGTCTATCACTACATTATCAGGCTTTAAATCACGAAATATTATATCTTTTTTATGTAATTCTCCTAATGCTAATATTACTTCACATAAATAAAATTTAGCTTTTTCTTCTGAAAAACGAGTTTGTAATTGTAATTGTTCTGATAAATCTCCTCCGGGACAATAATCTAAAAGAAGGAATAATTTATCATTTGTTTGGAAAGCATAATTTAATTTTACTATAAATGGATTATGAACTATACTTAAAACATTTCTTTCTGTCATTGCATATTTAAATATATTTTGTTCAGCTATTCTATTTTTATCAAGAACTTTCATTGCGTATTTTTCATTTGTTTTCTTATGTTCTACTAAATATACTTCTCCAAATGATCCTCTTCCTAATAATGCAATACATATAAATGAAGAAGGTCCTATTTTTTCTTCTGTTGATTCTGAAGATAAGGAATTATTATTTGAGGAAGTATTATTATCTTCTTCATATGATTCATTTTGAGAATCATTTGATTCATCTTTGATTTCTGTTTTTGAAGTATTTAATAATATTTGATTTGATGTATTTTGAGATAAATTTATATTATTCTCTTTATTATTTATTTCTTGGTTATTTGTTATTTTTTGCTTTAATTCTTCATTTGAAAAATTTGAATTTTTTTTTGGAGATGATAAATTTATTATTGATGATATTATTGGTTTTTGTTGTTTTTCAGTTTTACTATTATTATTTAATATATTTATTTGATTATTTAAATTTTGATTGTTTTCATTTATATTTGTTTGATTTTTCTGGATGTTTGGATTTGTATTGTTATTTGAATTATTATCTGAATTTAAATTTGGGGTTTGAGTTGTTGTCTGAGTAGAGATATTATTTGTTATTTTTAAATTGTTATTTGAATTTACTTTTTTTAATGAATTTAATTTTTCATTTCCATCAAATTCTAATGAGATTTATATATTTTCTTTTTTATTAAAATTATTTAATTTTTGATTATTATTCTTTTTAATTATTTTTTTTTT
>JAEEGK010006745.1_pt1 | contig 27559 bp, 14 predicted proteins | sample 8958771 | NCBI WGS metagenome assembly JAEEGK01 (sample SAMN16246547, study PRJNA631951) | gut metagenome | biome: gut microbiome; feature: rumen; material: SC-attached | host: Bos | place: Iran: Karaj | collected 2018-10 | reverse complement strand
TTATTTATTATTAAAAATTGGGGATTGGGGATTGGGGATTGGGGATTGGGGATTGGGGATTGGGCCCAATCCCCAATCCCCAATCTAATTGATTCACATATTCGGTAAAAAAAAAACCAAAAAAAAAATTAAAACAATTAATAAAAATAAGTTTTAAAAAAAAAAAAGAAAAAAAAATGTCAAACCCTCCCTTCAAAACAAAATCTGAAAAACTATCGTACATTAAATCAACATTAAACCATGGATTTCGTGAATATCAAACATTAGAAGATTCATTAACATCATCTAGTGAATGTTTAGTGAAATTTGACAATGCATTTTTAGTATCATCATCTCGTACAAATAGAAAGACATTAGAAGACTTAGCTCAAAGAGAAGAAGACATATCACAATATTTACGTAATATAATAGACAAAGGAGATGGAGAAAAAATAGATTTTACATATAGTGTGAAAGATGCATTGAATAAAATATTACCTCCTAAAAAAATAACAAAAGGAGATCAAATATGGGTAAAATATGCAGTATGTGCTCCAGTAACAAAAGCAGAAGTGATATATTTACAAGAAAAGTTAGATAGAAGATTACAAACTGAACAAGCAAGAGAAACTGGGATTTGTCCTATTAGAGAAAAATTATATATTGAATGCTTTGATGAATTAATGAGACAAGTCACTATTAATTGCTTAGAAAGAGGAATTCTACTTAAGAGAATTAAAAAAGAATTTGAAATTACTATTTCAAGCTATCAAATTCTTTTTGAAAGTTCTATTTCTTATGGAATTAGAGTTCTTATTCTTGCTGAAGAAGATAAAGAAAAAATCAGAAATCAAATTGAAAAAGTTGAAAGTGAGATTGAAGATTTAGAATTTCAAATCAATGAAATTCAAAGACTTATTGAAGAACATAAAGAAAAAGATTTTGAAGATAGGGAATCTAAAAGAATTCAACATGAAGAATTTATACAAGAAGAAAAAAAAAAAGCTACGGCAAAAAAAGATAAATTAAGGGAAAAATTGGCTTTTCATAATAAGTGAATTTTTAAAAAGGAGTTTTTATGCCTTTTTTGTATATTTTTTTTTTGATATTTAAATTTTGTTTTTTATTTTTTTTTCCTTTTTTTATGAAGTTTATTAATAAATTATTTTCTTTTAAATTAGTAAAGAATAATAAAAATAGAAATGATACTGATTTCAATTTATAAAAAAACTTTTCATAAAAAACAAATCCATAGGAATGAGTGTGTTCATTTAAATTAAGTTTTTTTTGGTTCTTTTTAATTGGGAATAATAAATAAAATAATATAATAATATTAATATTTTAATTTATATATTTTTTGTTCGATAACAGTTTTCTCAAATATCCATTTTATTATTATTATTAATATTGATTAAATTACTATTTCTTTTTATTTTTATTATTTTTCTTGGAATTCCTCCATTTTGATTATAATAATTCTTAGCATCTTTTTCAGGATAAAAAATATTAGAATCAATTCTATATGTATGAATTATATTAATAAAATTTTTTTTCTCGTTTTCATTCATTAATCTTAAAAATTCTTTTTCTATAATATCTTTATTTTCTTTATAATATTGATGAAAACATTCTGAAAATTTTTTAAATTCATCTTGTTCTTTTATTCTTAAAATAATATTTTTTTCACTGAAATATATTTTGTTAATTTCGTTTAAATCAATATCATAATTTTCTTCTTCACTTAATTCATTTTCTTCTTCTTCTTCAATAAATTTAGTTTTTAGATATTTTTTATCTAAATTTTTAAATTTGTTTTTTTCTTGAAAAGAAATTTGAATGATTAAATCATAACATATTTTTAAAAATAAAAATGAACTTTGTTTATAATAATTATGATTAACTATATCACATAATAAAAAGACATTAAATTTTGCTTGAAGAATATTAAAAGTAATAGAATTATTAAGATAATTTTTTACATTTAAAATAAAGTCATATAAACTATTATTAATATTAATAATATTCATTATTATTTGATTATAATTATTAAATAATGAAAAAACATAAGAAATTAAACTAATTATTGAGTTATAATAATAAAAATTATCAGGATATTTTACAGAATTCATAATTTTATTAAAAGCAAATTTTGAAGTTTCAGAAATAAAAATTTCAGATAAAGAATCATTTGAATACACTAAACATTGTAATAAAATACAAATTTTTATTATACTTGAATCTTCTTTTACTTTATATTTAAATGATAAAATTTTAGAAAATATATCTTGAAGATATTCACATTGAATTTCTTTTGATTCTTTTTCTATTATTATATTTAAAAATTTATATATTGCAATTGAGATGTAATTATTTTTTTGAATATAATTTGGAATAAATTTTAAATATTTATAAATTTCATCTTTTCTGGGATAATTAATACTTTTATTATAAAATAAATATAATATTTCAAAAATTTCATCATCAAAATTATTAGTTTGAACTAATTGAATTAAAGGAATAACATTATTTAAAAACACTTCCATTGCTTCATTTAAAAATTCATTTATTATGTTTTTATAAATTTCATTTTTGAATATTTTAATTAATAATTTAAAACAATTTGATAAATTTTCTTCTGATTTATTATTTTTATTAAATTCAATTTTTATTCTTTCAGAAATTGCTTTAAATAAACAAAAAAAAATTGAACTATTATTTTCAAAAATACAATTATCTAATCCATTATTAAAAAAATTAATATATTCTATCGGACCTTCAATTATATTATTTATAATATTTACAATAATTGTTTTTATAATTTCTTTAATATTATTATTCTCATTTTCTTTTAGTTTAAGATTTATTTCTTTAATCATAAAACATAATTTAAGAGCAGAATTTTTTCTAATTGGAATTGAGACACAATTAAAATTATTATAAATAAAAGAAATACTTTTAATAATTATTTCCTGATTGTCAATGTAATTTTTAGAAAAAGCATATAAAAAATTAATAATGTGATAAATATTAATTTCAGAATTAGGATTATTAGAATCAAATGAAACATTCAAAATTTTATTAATATTATCACTTATATAATTTGATAAGTCAAAAGAATTTGAATTAATATTTGAAAGTTGAATTATTAAATAATAACCAATATAAGATTTATTTGACTCAATTAAATTTAAAGATAAATTACATAATTGTTCAAAAATATTAGGATAAATTTCTATAATTTCTTTAATTAAAAGAATACAATTTGTGAAAATAGAATTATCATAATTTATTTTTTTATTTAATTTCTTATTATTTTGTTTTTCTTCTTCTATTAAAATATCTATATCAGATTCCTTAATTAAATCAGTTAATTCAATATCTTTTAATTCAATGTCAATAAAAACTAATAATATTTTTTGAATAAAATCAAAAGCACTTTCTTTAAAAAATAAAGAAATATTATTTATTCTTTGTTTAAGAACAGATAATATAAACAATAAAATTATTTTAATATATTGAAGAAATTCATCATTATTTTCTTCAAAGCCTAAACAAGATAATTTTTCATTTATATTTTCAGAATTAATAAAATTATTTAAATATAAAAGCAAAAATTTAAATAATTCTATTAAATTAGAAAATAAAGAAGGAGATTTTAAAAATAGAATTAATAAGAACATTAAAATTTTACTTTTAAATTTACATATATTAATTTCAATACTTAAATTCCCATTTTGTTTTACCTTAGAATTATCGATATTTTCTAAAATTGTTTTTGAAGTTTTTTGAAGAAATAAAAAATAATCATTTTCATTTTGATAAATTTCATAAAATAAATCTGTTTTAAGTCCTTTAATAGTTAAATTTAATAAGGAAGTGAAAATTATAATATTTTCTAAAAAAAAATTTTCTTCAATATTTGGATTTTGCAAATTATTAATTAATACATTTAAAATACCTTTCATTATTATTATCAGTGAATTAATTTTTTCATTATTAAATTGAATTAAAGGATGTTTAATAAATATAGATAAAAAAATAAATATTTCACTACATTTTGTTAAATTTAGTTTGTTTAAATTTTTTACATTTTCAAAGAAATTATTTAATAAATTATTTACTTCATTTGTTTTTAAATGATAAAATGATAATTTAAAACTTTCAGAAATAATTTTAAAAGTTTTTTTAGAAGAAAAATTATCAGAATTCCATAAATAATTATATAAAGTTTTACATAATTCTTCTGTTATTTTTGAATCTATTGTATTATCAGATAAATTTCCATATTTATGAAAGTTTTTTATTAAATTATTAATATGAAGATAAAGTGATATTTTATCATTTTCAATTAATTTTTCATTTGGAATATAATAATATAATATATATTTTATCATTTCGAATACATGTTGATAATTTTTTATTTCTGAAAATTTTTGAAATATTTCTAAATTTTCTTTGTTTGGATTTACTTTTTTATTAATGATATATTCTTTGAGAAAACTGTTATATTCTTTTTCAGTGAATTGTAAATTTGACATTTAAAAATTTAATTTAAATTAATTTAATTATTTACTATTATATATGGAAAAATTTTAAAAAAATTATTCAATAAAAATAATAAAAATAAAGAAATTCTAGTGAAATAACAGAATATTTGTTTATTATATAATTCTCAAGTTAATGAATTATCTTAATATGTGGATATGATATATACAAAGATTTTTATTTTTAAAATCTGAAATTATTATTTTTATGAGCTTACTGCACTCTCTTCGGCCCGAACTGCTCGTTCATATTAATATGCAAAATAAAATTGGTTATGATTTTGGTAATTCTAATTTTTTAAATTAAATACAATCTTTTAAGGATTCTAATAAACCTTCTACTTCTTATGATAAATGCACTATTTATTTTGATAATGGAAATGTTTTAGAAATTATAATAAGTGAGTTATCACTGATTGAAATTTTAATGATAACAGAATTAATAATCAAAAAACTCAAGAATTCGTTTAAATTGGTTATAAGAGGAAAATTAAAATAATTATTTATTCCTTTATTTATAGTCTAAATAAAAATTATTTAAAAAAAGAAAAAAAATTATGATAAATTTATTTGTTGTATAATAATTATTTTTAAAAAAATATTATTTTATAATATTTAAAAATGACTGAAAGTGAAGATAATATAATTAATTTAGAAAAATTAGGAGCTCCATTATTAAATAATTATAATTATCAAATGAAAAAGAAGAAAATATTATTTATAGGGAAAGAAAAATGTGGAAAATCATCTATAATATTTCGTTATAAAGAAAATTTATTTTTACAAATTTATGAACCAACACTTCAAAATTCAACAAAACAAATAATAAATTTAAAGAATGATTTATATGAAATGGAAATAATTGATATGGATGGACAATCTGAATTTACAATATTTACTTATAATACTTATGGAATAGGAGTTAATGGTTATTATTTAGTATATTCTATTGATGATAGAACTTCTTTTTTATTATTAAAAAAATTAAACTATAAATTAAATTCTTTGGTTGGAAAAAATGTTCCAAGAATTTTAGTTGGAAATAAAATAGATAATAATAAAAAAAGAGAAGTTTCTTTTGAAGAAGGATTTAATTTTTCTAAAAAATTAAATTGTCCTTTTTATGAATGTTCTGCCAAAACTGGAAAAAATATTAATGAAACTTTTGAAAAATTATTAGTTGAAATTATTAAAAGAGAAGTTAATTTTGATGAAAATAGTATTATTTTATTATCTTTATTTAAATTTTTAGTTCATCATGAAAAAATTTTTAGAATATTTTTTTATATATTAATGATTCTTAATATATTTTATCCTATTTTTATAACAATATTATTATACTTAAATAAATTATTTCCTGTAAATAAATTTATACCTTTACTTTCTCTTTTTATTTGGATTATAGTTTTAAGTTCTATTGCATTTTTTGGAATGTGTCAAAAAAATTATAATATATTAAAAGTTGTAATTATTGGTTTTTTTATTTCTATTATTTTTGAAATTGGAATGAAAGTTTATTGTAATTTATTTGATTTTCCAGGATGTGATAATAAATTAAAAATAAATTTAAATTTTGCTTATGGACCTTTACTTACTATTTATTTAATATTTACTATTTTTAATTTATTATTTTCTCTTGTTTTTGCTAAAATATATAAAGATGAATTAGATTTATTTTTATTATAACTCAAAAAAAATTGTATAAAAATATGTAAAAATAAATAAAAAAATAAGTGAGTTTTTATATCGATATATATAAAAAATAAAAAATAAACATTATTTATTTTTTTTAAAATGCATTTAGAGTATTTATAAGTATAAAGATTGATTAATTTTTAATTTAATATTATTACATTTTTCACAAACTATGAATAATAGATTAATTATTCTTCTTCTTTTTAATATTCATTGATTTTATATCTCATCAATATCAATAATTATGTATTATTTATTGTCAAATAATTTTTATATTTTTTGGGGTTAATATGATAAAAAATAATATAATTTAAAATTTTGAAAACTTTTATTTAATATTATTTCTAATGAAAAACATTTTTTCAACAACAACCTTTTTTTTGTCTTTCATCATCTTCAATAATAATATTATGTAATTTTTTTGGGACAGGAATATTACTTTTATTAACATTTTTATTGTTAACATTATTTTTTTCATGAGTCTGAGTAATATTATTATTATTTTGATTTAAAGAAGCTTTTTGAATATAATTTAAATGTTCAAAATATAAAATTTTAGCAGCTTCAATGAAAATATTTTTAGCATTAAAACCAGTCTTTGCAGAAGTTTCAAAAAATAAATGAAAATTATTTTCTTTAGAAAAATTTTCTCCTTTTTCTTTTTCAACAACTCTTTTTTCACTTAAATCACTTTTATTTCCAATAAGAAAAATTTTAATATCAGGATTTGATTGTTGTTTTAAGTCTTTAACCCAAGAATGTATATTTTGGAAAGATTCAAAATTATCAATAGAATAAACAATCATAGCTAAACTAGAATTTCTATAAAATCCAGAAATAATTGAACGATAAATTTCTTGTCCACATGTATCCCAAATTGATAATCTTATATATTTATCATTTATTTTTATATTAAATGTTGAAAATTCAAAACCTATTGTTGTTTGATAATAATCTTCAAATATATTTTTTGTTCCTTTTAATGTTAAACAACTTTTTCCTACTCCTGAATCTCCTATTAATATTATTTTAAAATCTAAGTCTATTAAATTAAAATCTTCTGGAAGAATTTCATATTTTATTTCTTTCTCTGTTTGATTATCTAACATTATTTATTGCCAATTTATTTATTTTTTATTTTATTTATTTTTGGAAATTTGAATAAATTTAAAAATAAAAAGAAGTTTTTATAAAAAAATTTTTAAATGGGTGTTTGTGGTTCTCAAAATTCAAAGCAAAAAAATATAAAAATAGAAAAGAAAAAAATATTAAGATACGAAGATAAAGATTTAAATACAGAAAGAGGACCAGAAGGTGAAATAGAACCAACGAAAGTGAAAAAGGAAGAAGTGAAAAAAGAAGAAAAAAAAAAGCAAGAAAAAAAAGGAAAATCAAAAAGGAAAAGTTTAATAAGAGAAATAAGAGAAGGAATGATAATTCCAATAGAAGATGAATATGTAAAAAAACCAAAGCAAAAATTAAAGAAAAAACATGAATCAGAACAAAATGATAAATTTATTCAACCAAAAAATAAAAAAGAAGAAAATAAAGAAGAAATAAATAATAATAAAAATCAATTTTATTTTATATGTCCAAATTGTAAAACTCGTTCTCCACATATAAAAAATATATATCTTGATCAAAATGATAATCAATTAAAAGTTTTATATAGATGTGTATGTAATAATATAAATGATAAAGAAAAAGAAAGTCCTTTAAATATGATGATAAGTAAAAATTTACCTGAAAATAAATGTCCTATTCATAATGAAGAAACTTTAATTTATTATTGTAAAAGTTGTAAATATAATATTTGTAATGAATGCTTAAATACTAATCATTCTGATCATTTAATTAAAAAACAAGAAATTATGAGTAGTGAAGAAATTGAAAATTTATTAAAAATTTTAAGCAAAAAACAAATTGAATTTGATTGCAATTGTGATATTGCTCAGAAACAATTAGAAAAAGATATTAATGAACAAATTAAGAAATTAAATCAAAAAAAAGAAATTTATAGAAAACAATTTGAACATGAAAAAGAAAAGAATAAAAATGTTTTTTCAATGATAAAAACATTATATACTGATTATCAGAAAAGTTTATCTAATAAAACACATAATTCAGATGGTCAAATTGATACAACAAAATTAAATCAATTAAAATATTTTTCAATATCAGATAATAAAAATAATAATAATAATAATAATGAATATTTTTCAACAAATATAAAAAATATAATATCAAATATTCCTAATTCAGATGTTCCTTTACAAGTAACATATAATTATAATTTTATACATTCTCATCCAAATAATATTAAACAATATCAATGTATAGAAAATTTTTATGGTCACATTGATAAAATAGTTTCTTTAATTCAATTAAAAAATGAAAAAATAGTTTCAGGTTCTTATGATAATACAATTAAAATATGGAATATACATAATTTAATATGTGAAAAAACAATAAATGAAGAAGGATATGTTTTATCTTTATTAGAATTTTCTCCAAATATGCTTTTAAGTGGAAATTCAGAAAATAAAATAAATTTATATAATTTAGATTTACCAAATAATAAGGAAAATATTTATACTTTTGAAGGACATAAATTATGGATAAATTGTATAACAAAATTAAATGAAATGTTTTTTGCTTCAGGTTCAAATGATACAACAATAAAAATATGGGATTTTAAAAATAGGAAATGTACAAGTACCTTAATAGGACATAAAGATTGTATTTTAACAATGATATTATTATTAAATAAAAATTTATGTTCAGGTTCAGCTGATACAAATATTAAAATTTGGAGTTGGGAAAGTTCAGAATGTTTATTTACTTTAACTGGTCATGAAAAATGGGTAAAGTGTTTATGTCAATTAAATTCAGGAGAAATTTTATCTGGAAGTGATGATAAAACTATTAAATTTTGGAAAAATAATGAATGTGTTTTTACTTTGAAAGGACATTTAAATTCTATTAGAAGTATTTGTCAAATTAATAATGAAAAATTCGCTTCTGGAAGCTTTGATAATACTATTAAAATTTGGAATATTAAAAATAAAATTTGCTGTCAAACTCTTCATGAACATTTAAGTAATGTTATTGTTGTTATTAAATTAAAAAATGGAAATTTAGCTTCTTGTGGTAATGATAATGTTATTAAAATTTGGGAATAAAAAATTTTATTATTTTATTGTTTTTAATTTGTTTAATATATGTATTATTTTTTTTATGATTTATCCAATTAGATAGTATTTATTTTAGATTTAAAAACTATTTTTTTAATAAATTAAATAAATATAATTATTGAATATATATATATATTCATTAAAATTTGTAAAAATTTAAATTTTATATTTGTTTTTTTTATTATTTATTTGTTAATAAATAAATTTTGATTTATATAAATTTACTTTTTATATTTGAATTTTTTAATAGCAATAATTAATATAAATTATATATATTTCACCAAAAAAAAATATATTTTATAAAAAACATATAATTTATATTTTCATCTTTTCTTTTCTATATTTAAATAAATCTTCACTTGTCATTTTAGATTTATATTTTCTATAAAAATTATTTTTAATTTTTAAATATTTTCCATTATAACCTTTTTGACCTCTAAAACTGTAACTTGCAATATAAGGTTCTTCATTAACAATTGTATTTGCATATTGTTCATAAATTTTATTTTCTTTTTCAAAATCCCATGATTTAATTCTTTTTAATTTATCATATGTATTATTATTTCTATTTCTAATTAAAGGTTTTATTTTTATTTGAATTGAAGTTTTAAAAAAAATAGTTTTATCATCATTATTAATTTTTTCATCATCATTAAAAATTCTTTTTAAAGAAGAAGAAGAAGGATTTTTATAATGATTTGTAATTAACAATTTATCATCTTCTTCTTTTTGTTTTTCTAATTTTTTAATTAAATTTTTTTCAAATTTTAAACCATGATTAAAATTTTCTTTTGTTTCTTGAAGAGTATTTTTTTTATTTATTAAATTAGTTTTATTATAATTATTAATTACTGGTAAAGGACTTAAGGATTTTAAATTTTGTTTTAAATTACTAAAATTTAATTTAGTAGGAACTTTTAATATATGAGACCATTTAGTAGAAATTTTCCTTATTAATGATCTATCTTTTTTTAAATCAAATTTTTTATTCATTTGATTTTTCAATTGAATTTTTTGCTTATTATAATTTACTTCTCCATATTCTAAATCAAAAACTTTATTATTTAATTTCTTTTCATTTTCTAATTCTTTATCTAAACTTTTTACTCTTATTGTTTCTTTATCATCAATCATTTCTATTTTTGTAATATTTAAATCTGTTAATCTTTCTAATAAAAGATTTATTTTTTTAAAACATTCTTTTTTAAAATCAAAAAAACAAATTGGTTCATCTCGAAAAATTGATAATAAATGCTTTACTTCAATTTTATAATATGCAATTGTTCTTGAACTTACTTTAACATTATATAAGTAATTCAAACCAAAATATATACTTTCTATACCAATAGTATCTATTAAATTTAAATAAAATAATTTTGTTTTTTCAACTTCTTTAAATTGCTTTTGTAAAGCTAAAAAATCATTTTGATAATTTCCATTTAATATATTTTTTAAATTAAAATTAGGATCTGTTTCTAATTGAGAAAGATAATATATTAAATTATAAATTTCAAAAACATTTTTTTTAATATATATATCACAATTACCTTTTTTAATAAAATAAACAAAGTCAGCATTTTCATCTTCTCTGAAAATAAATTCATTTTGATATTTTTCTTCATAAATAAAAAGATTTAAGAATTTTTTTTCAAAATATTGAGGAGAAATATTATGAAAGAAAAAATTATTAACTAAAAATAAAACTTCTTTCATAGTTAATCTTCTTTTTTCTTCTTTTAAATAAGTTTTATAATAACCTAATTCTAAATAACAAAAATCAGTATCTTCAACAGTTTTAATTGTTGCATTCCTTGTTGTAGTTTTATCCATTGCAGTATCACCAAAAAAAAAATTATTTCCTAATTCTAACATACTTTTATATTCAAATATTGTTATTTCAAATTTACCTGATTCTGATGTTAAAGGTCTATATTTTTCTATTAAATCTTTTTTTATTTTTGGTATTTTCTTTGTTATTATTCTTTCTATTCTACTTACATATTCTTTGTCATCTTTTTGTTCTATATCAAAATATATTCCAAAATATTCTTCTTTAAAACCACAAATTCTTAATATTTCTTCTATTGTTCTTGATCCATAAATATTTATATTAATTGAAAAATAATCTTCTATTAAAATTTTCATTACTATTGTATTGATAATATCAATATCTTGATATTCAAATTTAAAAATTGAATTATTTTTCTCTATTGTTTTTTTTAATATATATATTTCATTTTGCTTTTTTAATTGATATATATAATAAAAATATTCTAATCCTGTCATTTCTTTATGATTTGATATTGGTTTTAATATTCCTATTCTTCCATTTATTATTAAATAAAAATTATCTGGTTCATCTCCTATTCTAAATAATATTTTATCTTTTTCTAAATGAAAATATTTTAATTGAGCTGAACATAATGTTAATATTTGATCTAAAGATTCTTTATTAAAATTATCATTTTTAAATTTTTGAGCTAATTCTGAGTTTTCTAAAAAATTTTTTATTATTGCTAAATCTTTTGTTTTTCTATCTTTTGGGGAAATTTTTATTGCATTTAAATAATTATCTATTGGTAATTCACCAAATGTTCCTAAATTAGCTATATCATGAATAATATTATTTAAATTTCTTTTTAGTTTTTGATTAAAAATTGAATTTCTGTTTATTTTTCCTTTTGGAACTTGAGCCATAATATTTATAAAAAAATAATTATATTAATTTTAAATGAAATATGATTTAATTAATTAATATAAAAAACATAGAAAAAACAATGAAAAAAAAAATAAAATCTTTGATTAAAAAATGTGATTACTTTGGAATTCAATTTAACTTTCATTATAAAACAAAAGAAAAATATCGAACATTTACAGGAGGATTAGTATTTTTATTTTTTTTAATGATTTCTTTTACATTTGTTTTAATAAATTTAATAAGTTTATTGAAAAAAGAATTTATGACGATAATATCATATAAAATGCAAACTCATTCTACTTCTCCAATTAATTTTAATAATTATTCTATTGCTCATTCTTTTGGAATAAGATGTTCAGGAAAAGATTCAGGAAAAGAATATGATTATTTTAATATTATTGCAAATCATGTTACTTTAACAAAAAAAAATAATATTGTAAATTATGATAAAAAAGAATTAAATTATTCTTTTTGTTCAAAAAAAGATTTTTATAATAAATTTAATAAATCTTTTGACGATAATAGTTTAAATAATTTATTTTGTCTTAATGATAATAATATTACTATTCAAGGTTTATATACAGATAGTATTTATCAATATATTGAATTGACTGCTCAATTTAAAAAAACGAATGAAAGTGATTATGAAGAAAATTATAATTTATTAACAATGAATGATTGTACTTTTCAATTATACCATTCTGATACAGGAGTTAATATTGAAAATTATGTAAATCCACTTCAACCTTATTTAAGACAAGAATTTTTAAAATTAAATCCAATTTCAATTAATAAAATGGAAATTTATTATTTAACTGAAAAATTTATGTCATATGAACATTATTTATTAAATAGTTATTATATTAAATATTTTTCTGGTTTTTCTATGTTTACTTTATTTAATGTTTTTCAAGGAGAAAAAAGATTTATTAATAAACCAGGAGATTATGATAAAGCTGCTAAATATTTTATTAGAGTTGATACTGCAGAACAAGTTTTTATTAGAAAATATATGAAATTTAATGAATTTTTAGCAAATGTTTCTTCCATTATTTCTGAATCTTTAATTTTTTTCTATATTATTATGGGAAGAGTTAATAAATTTTATGCTCATGAAAATCTTATGACTCATATATTTCAATTTAAGGATATTGATAAAAATAACAATAGAAAATTTGTGAAAAAACTTAAACAAAATTTTTTATTTGAAACTTCTATTCATCAGTCAAATAAAATATCTAAAATGTATAGTAATAATTTTCCTGAAGATATTGCAAAATTTAAAAAGGTGAAAAATGTAAGTAATATATTAAAATTAAATACTTCTTTAAATAACATAAATCAAAAAGAAAGGAAAATTAAAATAGTAAAGTCATATAAAGAATCTTATACAACTGATGAATTATTAAATAATCAAATTCAAAATGGAACATTAAATATGAATGTTGATATGAATATTTTTAATAACAATAAAAAATTAAACAAAAAGAATAATAAAAAAGATAATAGTTTAAATAGGGAAAAATTCTTTTCTAATAATAAATTAATTGAAACAAAATTAGGAAAAGGAGTTACGATACATTTTCAATATAATTTATTAGAAATTTTTATATATATTTTTTGTCCATTTATATCATGGAAACAATTACAAATTAAAAATATTTTATATCAAAAAGGAGAAGCTAGATTATATTTAAAAACTGATATTTTTTCTTATTATAAAAATATGCAAGCAATTGAAGTTTTAGCTTATGTTATGTTAGAACCCTATCAAACTAGAATGATTAAATTTTTAACAAAACCTATTATTTCTTTATCTAAGACTTTTAATGTTTCCAATAAAGTCAATTGGAATTTAAATGAAGATCACATTTCTGAAAGTGAAATGGATAATTTTTGTAAAGAATTCAAAAAACTTAAAACTAACATTAAAAAAACTAATATTGAAAAAAGGTTATTCACTATTGTTAATAATGAAATTGATAATTTAATTGGAGAATAACTTAATAATTGATAACATAGTTATAAAAATTGTTTGAATTTCTAATATAAGTAATTTAAAAATTTGATTTTTTGAGTAAGTTTAAATATAATAAATTTATGAATATTATCTTAAATTGTATAATATATTATAAAAAAATTAAATCATTTAATAAAAACTAAATAAAAAAAATAATCTAATTAAAACTAAAAAAAATAAAAAACCTTATAAAAATGTCAAAACAATCTTTACCAGAAAACTCTATAATAACAGATGAAAAGAAGATATATACTTACGATGAAGCATATCAAGAAAAATACCTTCAAAGTCACCCATGGACATCAGATGACCTTCATTTTAAAAAAGTATACATAAGTACCTTAGCAGCAATGAAAATAGTAGATCATGCAATTAGAGGAGGAAAATTTGAGATATGTGGATATTTAATGGGATTTGCATATGAAGGAATTTTCTTCGTATTAGACGCAGTGGAAATGCCATTAATTGGAACAGACTCTCGTGTTGAAATAGCAGGTGAAATGGGAGATAAAGCTAATGTTTATTCTATGAATTATTTAGAGTTGATGGAAAAAGTTGGAAGAGGTCATAAATATGTTGGATGGTATCACAGTCATCCTGGTTTTGGATGTTGGTTAAGTGGTATTGATTGTAATACTCAGAAATATATGCAAACTATGAATAAAACTTGGTTTGCTCTTGTTGTTGATCCTTATAGAACTAAAAGTAATAAAAAAATTGATTTTGGATGCTTTAGAATGTATAATAATGAAAGTGGGAATAGGAGAATTCAAGAATTTGATTCTATTCCACTTAATCGTGCTGATGAGTTTGGGATTCATCAAAGTAAATATTATCGTATGCCACATTTTTTCTTTCAAAGTAAATATGAAAGTAATGTTGTTAGATTAATGTATAAAAATTATTGGGTTGATACTTTAAGTTCTAATGCACTTTTAGTTAATGATGATTTTTTTAAAGAAACTGTTGAGGATTTAACTGAGAAAATGAAAGCTTATAATATTAGGAAAAAAGCAGAAAATGTTAGTAATAAAAATACCAATGATATTCATCAAAAAAAATTGGATGATCTTGGGAATATTCATACACAGGCTAATGTTAATTTACAGAATGAGTTGATTAAAGGTATTATTTTTCAGAAATAATTTATTTTTTTTATTAAATTATTAAATGTTGATATTTAAAAAAATTTTTATGATTTTTAAAAAAAATATTTTTTTTTGTTTTTTTAGTTTTTTTTAGTTTTTTTTTTTGAAATAGTTTAAAACCATTTTTTAATATATTATTTTTTTAAATAAAAAAAAAAATAAAAATAAAAGAAAATATTCCAAACTAAATATTTATTTTAATAGACATCCTTTTATGAATCACAACCATTAATAATAGGATTATCTAACTTTTCATCAATTTTAGCTAATAATTTCTTAAATTCTTCCAAAGTTTTCTTTTGACTTTGTTCTCTAGGATCTTCAAATCTTTGACAATTTAACATATTAACATTTCTATTAGGAGACATTAAAACATTATTACTATTTAAATTAGTCATCATATAAGTATTCTGACTAGAATAAGTATTAGGATTAGCAAATTTATTAGGACTATTAAAACTCTTAATAACATTAGTTTTATAAGTAAATGAATTATTTACTCTTAATGGACTATTCATATTAACATTTGTATTAGTTTGATTTAATGGATTATTACTTTGATTTATAAAAGTATTTTGTAATGTTCTAGGAGAAAAACTATTATTTATCATTAAACTATTATTTGGATTATTTCCAGTTACTTTATTAAAAAGAGAAATATTTTGAACACGATTTTGGAAATTTAATTCCATTTGAGATTTTTCATTTTCACTTTCATTTATTTTATTTTTTAAATTTTGATTTTCTTGATATAATCTTTTTTCATTTGTTTTCATTTGTCTAATTATATTTTTATATTTTTTTTCTAAACCTTCATTTTTTGCATTTTCTTTAAATAAATTTTGTTCCATATTAGAATATTTTTCAGTAATAAAATTTTTCATTTTTCTTAATGATTCAGTAGCAACAAATAAACTTTCAGTTAATTCAATTTTTTCTGCTTCTAATTCAGCTTTTTCTTTCATAAGATTACTAATTTTTTTTTCATATTCATTAAATACATCTTCTTTATTATTAACATGTAAATTAATTTCATTTTCTTTATCATTAAGAGAATTTCCTAATTCTTCAATTTGTTTTTTTAATTGTTCAATTAATGCATCTTTATTAGATAAATTTATTTTATATTGTGAAGATTCAAAATTTAAAATTTCCAAATCATGATTTTGATTTAATATTTGTCCTTGTGTTTCAGTTAATTTTTCTTTATGTGCATTTAATTCATTTTGTAAATTTGAATTATCTATTTTTAAACTATTAATTTGATTTTCATAATCAATTGATTTTGTTTTTATTATTGATTCTAATTCTGGAATTTTTTTTTCATATTCATTTATTAAATCTTTATTTTTTTGATTTTCTTTTTCTATTTTTTTAATTTCTGACTCATGTTCAAAATCTTTATCTTCAATTTGACTTTGTAATCCTTCAATTAATAATTTTTGATTTGATAATTCAAATTTTAATTTTTCATTTTCAACTCTAAATTCATCTAATTTTTTATTTAATTCTGTAATTTCATCATTTAAAGTATTTTTCATTTTATTTTCTCTATCTTTAAATTTTTGAGTTAATTCTTTTTCTTTATTTGAAAAATCATTTTGAATATCATTAAAATGTTCTTTAAACATTTCTTCATTTTTTAAATTACTTTCATTTTTACCTGATTTTAATTTAACATCATTCATTTCAGTCTCAACATTATTTAATTGATTTCTTAAATTATCATTTTCATTTCTTAATGAATTATTAGTTTCTTCATATTTATTAAATTTCTCTTTACTCATTTTAACTAAACTTTGAAACTCACATATTATATTATTTTTAACTTCTAAATCTTCTTGAAATTTATCTAAAGTATTTTTTAACATTGCATTTTCATTTTCTAAATTTTTACATAATTGCATTAATTCTGTTATTTTAAGTGAACATTTAGGATCAATATAATTATTATTTTGATTATTTTTATCATCACCCGAAAAATTAACATTTTGATAATTTTCATTTATTAAATTTGTATTTATTTGATTTATATTTTCTGAATTTATAACTGGATTTGGATTAATTTTTTGATTATTATTTGAAAATGAAGTAGGTACATATTTTGGATCATCAATATCAGAATCTGTTAAATCACCTTCATCTTTAATTGGAAATTTATTTTTTGTAAAATTCATTTTTAATTCTTCATCTGGATTATATGATTCTAATGGTGTTGATATATTATTGTCTTGCATATTTGATTTTTTTTATATTTAATTTTATTTATTTTTATTTAAAATCATTTTTAAAAAATCTATTTTATTTATTTGAATAATATAAATTTTTTAAATCAAAAAATAATAGATTCTTTAATTTTAAAACTATTATATAATATTTTATACCCTAAAATATCCAAATTTTTTACAAAAATATACTTTTATTATTAAGAACAATAAAAATAATTTATATAAAAACATTATATAAAATATTCAAAAATCCAAAAAAAAAATATTAGAATTTTTTTTTAAAAATCTTTCATCAATTCATTTGATTTTGAACTAGAAAATAAATTACTTTCTCCTTGTAAAAGTAATTCATTTTCAATATAAGTTTTCAAAGGTAAAGTAACATTATTAAAATCAACATCAACATCTTTAATATCTAATTTAAAAGGAGAAGACAATCTTTTTTTAATTAAATCATCAAAATTAATATTTTTAAACAAATCCAATTTTTTAACATCATTTAAACAATGAACTCTCTTCTCAGGATTTTTACATAAAACACTTTGAAAAAAAATATCAATATTACTATGTTTAACATCACTAGGAAGCATTAATTTATAATTTTTAATCTCATCATAAATTTTTATTTGTTCATTTGAGCCTTTACCAAAAGGAAGATAACCAAAAAAAAATTTATATAATAATACTCCAATAGACCAATAATCAGTAGCAAAAGAATAACCATTTCCTTCAATCATTTCAGGACTAATATAATGATTTGTTCCTAAAATTGTTTTTGTAAAATCTTTTCCTGTAATATCTTTTGCAATTCCAAAATCAATTAATATTATATAACCTTCTAAATTTATTATACAATTTGATGGTTTTATATTTCTATGTATTACTCTCATTGTATGTAAGTAATTTACTATTGAAAATAAACATGATCCTATAAAAACCATTTCATTTATATTTCTTATAAAATCTTTTGGACGTAATCTACAATATGATGATATTGTTAATCCATTTATGTATTCTAATATAAAATATAAATGATGATTTGTTTTAAATGTATTTATTAATTTTGATATGAAAGGATGATTTAATGAGAGTAATATATTTTTTTCTTCTATGTAATATTTTAATAATTTTTGTTGACGTGCATTTTTTATTATTCTTGTCTTTGCTGCATAAATATTTTTTTTATCATGAACTAAACAAACTTTACTTTTATCTAATTCTCTAACAAAGTATAAATCATCTAAATTAAATGAAGAATTAATTCCTTTAATAACTTCAAATGCTTTATCAATTAAAGTTTTATCTTTATAATGAATTATTTGTTCATAAATTTCTTTTTCAATATAATAACATTCACTTTTACCATTTGAAATGAAAACTTGAATTTTATTTGGAGCAATTAATTCTTCATTTGATGTTATATCACCAAAACAATCTCCTTTTTTTAAATCTTGAACAAAATCTCCCATAATTGCTTTTACATTTCCTTCTTTAATTATATATAATTTATCTGACTTTGGTCCATTTTTTATTATTTTTTTATTATCATTAAATGTTTTTAATTTAATTGAATCTGCTAATTGAAAAATTTTCCATTCATTTAAATGTTCAAATAATTTACAAGTTCTTAATATTTTCATCATATTATAAAAATTTATTTTTTCTTTATTATCACCTAAACTTATTTGAAGAGTATTTATTATAATATTCCAATTACATTCAAAAATTAATGATTCATATTCACTTAAAATTTCTGTTGATTGTTCATATTTATTTTTAATTAAAAGAGAAATAAATAAATCTCCTGAATTTGCAACTACACTTTTAGTTTCTGCTAATATTAATCTTCCTGAAAGAACTAAAATTACTTTTTTTTCTTTATCTGGAACAACTGTATTATTATTATAATACATTAATTTAAATAAATCAAATAATCTTGAAAAATTTTGAATTGATAAAAGTCGATTAAACATTTCACTTCTCTTAATTGTTGCAATATATAATTTATTTATTAATTCAATCATATATTTATCTCCTATTACTTTTTTAACATCTTTAAAAGATAATTGATATAAAATTGATTTACTTATAATATCATATGAATATAATTTTAATTGTTTATTTAAAAATAATCCTATTTCACCTATTGATGTTAATGGATTTATTTTTTTTACTATTTTATTATCTCTTAAACAATTAACACATCCTTTAATTAAAAAATAACAATATTCATCTAATTTAAATTCAAATTTTGAATATTTTCCTAAACTTAATTTTAACATTTTATTTGAAATTTTATCCAATTTTGAAATTTCTAAATTTGAAAATAAAGGAATTTGAAGTAAAATTTTTATCTTTTCATCTTTATTCTTTGATATAAAATCAAATTTATTAAAAAGATGTTGCATTTCTTTATTTATAATAATAGAAAATAATTTAGTTTTTGAAATTGTTTTTACATAACAATCAATTTTACTATTTTTTTCTAAAATTTCAGTAAAAAAACAATCACCTTGAGAAAAATTATCTTCAATATCATCAATCATATAATTTACAGTACCAATTTCAATTAAAATTAAAAATTGTTTTTCTTCTCCTTTTTTATATAAATATTTATTTGAATCAAAAAAATGTTTCAAAAATAAAGATTTTAATTCATTATTCTTTAAATTATTTTCTTTTTCATTTATTATTTTATTTTCAAATAATTTATTTATAATATATTCATATTCTTTATCTGTTATTTTTTTACTAATATTAGGAAAATCTATTCTTGCAGTTATTTTTGTTGATGAAATAGTTAAATTATCTTTTGCCGATTCTTCAATATTTTCATTTTTTTCTGGAAAAGAAACAAATTCTTCATATTCTTCAACAATTTCTTTAACCATATCAATTATTTTTTTTGGATTTCTTATTGTTATTTTTCTTTTTGGATGATTTTTTTTTGGTTCATTTTGTTCTAATAATCTTCTTATTATTAAATCATATAAAGTTTCTTTTTTTGATCTTTGAGTTGATAATTTATTATCTTCATTTGATTGAAAATATAATTTTAATTTTGTGAATTCATTTGTTTCATTTTCTATTTGTTTATTATTATTTATATCTATTGATACCTCTTTTTTGAGTAATGGAATAAAATCAATATTACAATTACATATAACACCCATATATTATTAATTAAAATTTTTGAATCAAAATCAATAAAAAAATATTAATTTTTAAAATATTTTTATTATTATATTATAATTTGTGAATGAAAAAAATTATATAATTAGTATTTTCAATATAAAATCAATTTATAAATAAGGATAATATATTTTTATTATTTCTTTAAATTATTAGATTATATAATATAAATAAATTAATAAAAATAAAATAAAAATAATACTGAAAATGTTTTTCATTTAAATTTTTTAATTTATTTTAATTATTGTTATTATTGTTAAAAAAAAAAATAAAAAACATTAAAAAAAAAATAATTAAAATAAATAAATAAATCAAAATTAATAATCTTCCCCAATCTTATTTATATAAAAAAACGTAAATAAAAAATTATAAATAAAAAAAATGAAAAAAGTTAATATAAACTTCTTTGGTGAAAAAGTTGAAATAAACATGCCAACAAGTCTTCAATCATTGAAGCAATCAATATCAGATCAATTCTTATTTTCTCCATCAGATGCAGCAGAATTAATAATAGGATACATGAAAAATCTTGGAAAAAAAATAATTGAAACTGAACAAGATTTCCAAAACTTTTTAAAAGAAAAAATTGCTCAAATTGATTTAGATATAAATGAAAATAGTAGAATTTATCAAGAAAATTTAATTGAAATTGAAAATGAAAATGAAAAAAACAAAAAAGAATTAGAAACTTTAGTAAACAATAGAAAAAAATTAATTGAAGATAATGAAAAAGAATTAAAAGAATCAAAAGAACAAATTTCTCAATTACAAAAACAAATAATGGAAATTCATAGAAAAATTCATACTCAAAGAATGGAATTAAGGAAAAAATATTTTGATAATTTAAAAAAAGTTGAAGAAGAAGATAAAAAAATAAATGATTTAAGACAAAAATTAAATTTACCACCTGAGCCAAAAAGAGTACAAAAAATAAATTTTAATAATCATCATCCAATTAAACATAAATTCTTTGGTAAAAGAATTCCAGTTATTAAACATTGTAGAATTCAAAATCAAAATCAAAATAAAAATCAAAAAGAAAATAATCAACAAAAAGAAAATAATCAAAATCAAAAACAAAATGAAATTAATCAATTTAATTTAGAAAAATTTAATGAAATTAAAGAAAAAACAATAAGATTTTATGAAGAATTTAAAAAAAAATTTATAAATCCAAATGTAAAAAAAGATGAAATTATTCATAAAAATATTATTTGTGATGGTTGTGAAATGAATCCTTTAGTTGGAATAAGATATAAATGTTCAGTTTGTCATAATTTTGATTATTGTGAAAAATGTGAAGAAAAATTTAAAAATGTACATCAACATCCTTTTATTAAAATTTATAATCCTTCTCAAAGATTAGGTTTTATTAAATGCTGTATTGATGAAAAATTTCCTGAATTTAAAAAACATTAAATAGTTATTTTTTATATATTTTTTGATTCTTAACTTTTTTTTTTTTTTTAGTTTATTTTCTTTTTAAAAAAATCTTTTTTTGGGTTTCAATTTTTTTTTTATTTTTTTTAATATATTTTTTTAATATATTTTTTTTTATTATTTTTTTTTATTGTTATTGTTAATATATTAGTCATTTTTAAATAATTATTACATAAATTTATCATTCAGATTTATAAATTAATATATTATCATAATTTATTTATTAGTAGAACAAATAACCAATAATCATAAACATAATAAAAATTAAAAACAAATAATAGAATCAAACATTTACAAAAAACTATGTTAATATCTTATATCATCTATTTTAACATCATTTTTTTCTTTGTTACAATTTTCTTTTTCTAAATCCCTTTTAATAAAATCTTTTTTATTTAATCTCTTTAAACATTCTTGAACATGACAATATTTAATTTTGGGATTTTTAATTTTAGAAAAATTTTTATTACAAATAGGACAACAGATATAAATATCAGTTTCTCTTAAAGTTAATTTATTATATTTTCTATAAATTTCATATCTTATTTTATCTTCTTCTCCAAAACCATCTAAACATTTATTAATATGAATATCAATTCTTTTTAAATTCATATTTTTTGGAAAAATCCATCCACATTTAGGACAATTTAACATTTTTTTATTTTTTTCTATTAAATTCTCATCTTCAATTTTTTGAAGAAATTCATTTTTTTCATTATTTTTATTATCAATTTGTGTTGAATAAGTTACAATATGAAAACTATTTTTTCTTTTATTCATTATGAAATTTTTAATTTCATTACATTTAGTTTCTTCTGGATATTTTATAATAGTTTCTTTTTTTTTTAAAATTGGATTTTTTTTTAATGGATTTTTTTTGATTATCAATTTCTTTGTAGAAATTGGTTCTTTACTTACATAAATATAATTGTAATCGACTATGTGAAAATATATTTTTTTTAAATAAAATTATTATTACTTTGTGGTAGTACTTTTGAATAATAATCATCAAAATTATTATGATTTTGAAAAGAAGAAAATTTTCGAATTTTTTCATCCAAAAAGGAAGATGTATCGATTTCCATTAAAAATGATAATTTATTAATTCCTATTAAAGAAATATTTAGAAATTCTCTTTTTGTATAAGTTGTTAAAAATTTAATTTTTACTTTTTTATTAGTAATAAAAAAGTATTATTTATCTATTAAATTTTATAATTTTTGTTATTTGAGATCAAGATTGATTTTAATGAAAGATTTAATATATGATAATATATCTTTTATTTAAATAGCCGTTTTTAATTTTATAATTTGGTTTTATTTAGTTTATGGAACCATTTTATAGGTAATTATTTTTTTTATTCTCAAAAAAAATTGATTTATTTAAAAGAATATTTTGAATTTTAAGGAATTTTAAGTTTAAAAAATGTTCTTCTTTTTCAAGAAACCAAGATATATTAAAAGATTAATATATTTTTTAAAATATTTTAAAATTATTTTTTTATTATATTATTATTTATTATATTATTAATAATCTAATTAATAATATTATTTCAATTCAATATAAAATACAAAAAACTTATATTTTTTTTCTAAATGTATTTAAAAGTTTTATGAATAAAATATAATAAAACATCCAATATAGTGAAGTAAATCTTTCAAAAATATTATTATACAAGTTTTATATTAAAAATGTTAAATAAAAAAATTGTATAATATAAAGAAATAAAAATAAATAAAAAAGAAAAAAAATAAATGAAAAAAGATGATAAAAAAATAAAAAACCCAAAAAAAAACGAAGATAAAGTAAAAAATAAAAGTCCAAACAAAGAAGATAAAAAAGAAAGTCCAAAAAAAAATGAAGATAAAATAAAAAATAAAAGTCCAAAAAAAGATGATAAAAAATTAAGCCCAAAAAAAGAAGATAAAAATGAAAATAAAAACAAAGAAGATAAAAAAGAAAATAAAAAAAAAGATGATAAAAAAGAAAATAAAAACAAAGAAGATAAAAAAGAAAATAAAAACAAAGAAGATAAAAAAGAAAATAAAAACAAAGAAGATAAAAAAGAAAAACCAAAAAAAGAAGATGAATTAATCCCAGACAGACCAGAATTAGAAAGAATAAAATCTCAAAAAATAAATTTATTTTGTCCTCCTGAAACTTTACCATCATATCCAAGAACATTATTTTTTTTATATAATCCAAATTTAAATGAAAATTATCCAATAAGAACAAAAGGAAAAATAACACCATATGAAATAATATCAAAAAAATATATGATGGTATATAAAACTTTTAGTGACTCTTCAATTTGTTTAAAAGAAGTAATGAGACATAATAATTTAATAAGATCAAAATTATTTGAAGATACTAATTTAATATGGAAAATTGTTGTTGTTAATGAAATGATTCCATTAATTAAAACTTTAAATAAATATCAAAGATATAATCATTTTCCTTTTACTTGGGAAATAAGTAGAAAAGATTATTTATATACTCATTATAAAATTATGCAAAGTAAATTTCCAAAAGATTTTAATTATATTCCTCAAAGTTTTATTTTACCAAGAGATAAAGAATTAGTTACTTTATTATTTAAAGATTATGAATTTGAAGCTGATAAATTATTTTTAATTAGACCTTTTGGTTCTTCAAAAGGAAAAGAAGTTAAATTTTTTACAAATATTGAAAATTTACCTAAAAGTTGTATAATTACTCATTATATTAGTAATCCACATTTAATTGATAATACAAAATATAATTTAAGATTTTATGTTCTTGTTACTGGATTTTGCCCTTTAAAAATATATCTTTATAAAGAAGGTTTTGCAAATTTTGCTTCTCAAAAATATAATTTTGATATAAATGAAAAAGGTTTAAATAATAAAAATATTCATATAACTAAACATTTAGATAATATTAATCAAAAAGATGAAGAAAATGATTCATCTTCTTCTTCTTCTTCTTCATCAAATTCTGAATCAAAATATTCAAAAAATGAAGATAATGAATTTGGAAAAGTTATTTGTCTTTCAGAATTAAAAAAATGGTTTAAAGAAAGAAAATTACATTTTAGTAAAATTAAAAGAAAAATAAGAGATATAATAATAAAGACTTTTATATCAATTGCAGATAAAGGAATTCAACAAATAAAAGAAATAAATATTAATTCAGGAAATTTATTTGAATTATTTGGTGTTGATATAATATTAGATAATAAATTACGTCCTTGGTTATTAGAAATAAATTTAAATCCAAATTTAAATTGTTCTTCATTTATAGAAGATAAAATTAAATCTAAATTAATAACTGATACTTTAAATATAATTGGATTAATTCCTTATTCTCATGATGGAAAATATAGAATTTATGATAAAGAAGTTAAATATAAAGATAATATTGAAGAAGCAATTAATGAAACTTTACATGAATTTGAAAGACCTTGTGGTGATTTTAAAAGAATTTTTCCTTTAATTGAAAATATTGATGTTTATTCTAAATATATAGAAAATCCTGGTGAAGAAAATTTAGCTTTATGGGATAATATACAAAAAAAAAATAAATAAAGTTATAATTTTTATATAGTAAATTTTATTTATTTTTATAAATTATTATAAGACATTTTTATATTTTATGAAATTTGAATTTAATAAAATGAAAATAAATTAATATTAAAAATAACAATAAAAAATTTTAAATAAATATATGGATGTTAATTTAAAGAATAAAAAACAAAATTCTAAATGTGAAAATAGTAAAAATAATTTTATGAAAGATAAAACTGGATTTGAATTTAAAAAAAATAATATTATAAATGAAAATATAGATATTGATAAATTATCTGAAGAAAAAGATAAAAAATTAAAAGAACTTCAAGAAAAATATGAAAAAGAACATGAAGAAAGATATCAAATTGAACTTAAATTAATGAATTTAAAAAATAATTTTGAAAAAGAAAAAATTGATAATCAATTTCAGAGAAAAAAAAATTTTTTAGAAAAATGTGAAGTAATAGAAAAATGGGAAAAATTTGCATTAAATGATATTACAGAAAATTTTGTTGATTTTTCTCCAATTGAAATATTTCATTTAATTTCAAATTTATTTTATCTTTGTAAAGAATTATTAAATAATATATTAATGGAAAAATATAATCAATTATTAAATTGTTTTAATGTACCTTCAAATTCAAAAAGTTTAGAATCAATACAAATAAGATTAAAACCTTTTATTTTAGATAATATGTCTGATATTATTTTTAATGAAAAAGAAAGTTTGATTTTTTTAGAAAGATTAAAAAAAGATTTTAAAAATATTTCAATTGATATTATTAAAAATAAAGAAAGTGAATTTAATGATTTAATAAATGATAAATCTTTTAAAACAATGATAAAATGTATCAAAAATTTAATTTTATTTGCAATGTTTAATGAACCAATTTTAAATTTTAATATAGAAAAAAATTATAAATATAGAAAAATAGAAAAAGTTAAAATAAATAAAAATAATAAAGATAACTTTATAATAATAAATGAACCAGGAATTAATAATTTTGAAGCAATAATAATTTTAAATCCTCCTGTAACAAAATCAGGAAATGAAATTGCAGAATTAAATGATTTAAAAAAAATAATAATTAAATATGAAGAAAGTAATAATTATTATCAAAATGATAATAAAAATATGAATAATATATTAAATGTAAATGAATATGATAATAACAAAATAATTAAAAATTCAACTATTTTTTCAGGAGAAATATCAATAAAAAAGAAATTTTTTTATGAACAATTAGAAAGACCAATTTTAAGTCAATATGAAAGAATGCGTCTTGAATTTAGAAATAAAACTTTTCAAAAAAATATTGAAAAAACTAATCAAGATTCATATTCTATTAATTATTCTAATCAACTTTCACATAGAGTGAATAAATCATATAATCAAAATGTAATGAATAGAAAACAATATATTGATGGTTTAAGTAAAGAATATGAATATATTCAAACTGATTTAAATGAAGAGAATAATAATAATGATTTAATTTATGAACATAATTCTTATCAAATAAAAGGAAAAAATGATTTTGAAAAAATTACTAATGTTAAAAGAAACTTTAAAAAAATGTCTTTAAATGAAAATGATTATAAACATGTATTAAAAAATGCTTTAAGTAATGATTTTTTTCTTAATAATAATGTAAATAATAATAATAATAATAATAATATAAATAATGTGAATAATAGTCTATTTCAAATTTTCCAAAAAAGAAATAAGACACAAAAACATTTACAAAATAATAAAAAAGGGAAAATTTGTCATAAAAAATTTATAACAAAAAAACCATTAACCAATAAAAATATAATTAAAAACAAAAGTAATAATAATAGTCATCAAAGAAAGGAAACATCTAATGAAAAAAAC
>JAEEGK010006742.1_pt1 | contig 27567 bp, 22 predicted proteins | sample 8958771 | NCBI WGS metagenome assembly JAEEGK01 (sample SAMN16246547, study PRJNA631951) | gut metagenome | biome: gut microbiome; feature: rumen; material: SC-attached | host: Bos | place: Iran: Karaj | collected 2018-10 | reverse complement strand
TATGATAGAAGAACGGCGCCAGAACATACGCAAACACCTCGAAGATCCCGATGATGAAGATCCCCATGACAATCCATTTCCCGATCTCCTCATCGGGATCTTCTATTTGCATCTTTTGAATTAATCCATGTTACACAATCTCTACAATAATATGCCATAAAACCTCCAGTTCGTTTTGATTATATCATAATATATAATTAAAATCAAATAATAAAAAAAGATGAGATTATCATCTTTTTATAGTTTTTTAGTAAATGTTTTAACTGGCTCTTCTTCTTTAGTTTCTTCATCTTCTGAAACTACTTCTTTAGTAGCTTCTATTATAGCTTTAACAAATTTATCTTGATCTGCTACTTCTTCTAATTCTTTAGCTATTTCTTCTTTATCAATAGCAGCAGCTTGTTCTCTTTCTTCTTGTGCCATTCTTGCTGCCCTACTTTCTAATGCCATAGCTTCAAGTGCCTTTTCAAATTTTTCATCATTAATAGCTAAAACTTTCTTTGCTTGCTCTTCAAGAGAAAACTTTTTTGTATCAATAGTTGTTTCTACTACTTTAATATCTCTAATTGTTTTACCATATTTGTAATATACAGTACCTTTCATTTCTTCATCATTAATTTCCATTTTTAAAGAATTCATTAATTTTGCTTCTAAAGCAACTGCACCAAAAACTGCATTAAAACCAGTTGGATTCTTTTCATAATTTCTTTTTTCTAAATCATTCATTTCTTCTAATACACCAAATGAATTTAATTGATCAATAATCATTTCACGACTATTATTATATTCCATTACTTTTTTTAATACATAAAAGAAATTATAAAATGGTATACATAATGATAGAATATTTACTTTATTTGCATCTGGATATAATTCTTTTTGTATTTCACTATATCTTTTTGAATCTATTTTATATCCTGCATCTGCTACATCTTTATATAGTCTAAAACCATTTTTAAAATCTAATACTATACTTAATATTATTGTTCCTATACAGAAAAATCCAAATCCCATAATTCCCCCAAAAATCCAGTATATTATACCACAAATGAGAATTATAGTCAAACAAAAAATCGCTACTATAATAGTAACGATTAATTAACCCTTTTGATTATTAATTTTTAATGATTTACTGATATTTAGTAATATTTTTATTAATATTTGTTTATCTTTATCATATTCATCAAACCTTGATAAAACACTAATTACTTTATCTTCATTTTCAAATATTTCAAGTAATATATCATAATCATCATTAAAATTAACTTGTAATAGTTTTTTAATATCTTTTCGATAACGTCGAAGTTTAAAATTATTAAATAGAATTTCTTTATTCTTTAAGATATCTATTTTAATAATTGCTAACATACTAGACATACACATAATCCCTTCTGTTAAAACTCCGACGTAGGCGTGGACCAACAAGTTATAAATACACCACATTCCTAACATTATTGTTGTACCTATTCTTATTAATTTAGGATTATCTTGCCATAACACTATTGCATATATAACAGATGATATAACTGGAAAAATACTACTTACATCATCATATGTTAAACACCCAACAAAGATATATAATAAACATATTATATATAAACAATAGTTTTTCTTAAAAAATTCATTCTTTCCTTTATAACTAAATAAACCTAATCTTACTAACCCCACTATATTGGTATAAGCCCCAGTATAGGCACCTAATAAAATATACTGAATAAAATAGAATATGTTATCAAATAAAAGGAAGAATAAGATTTTTTTTCTTGTTTTTTGCCATGAACTTAAGATCATTGCACTTGCACCTAATACACCAAGTATTTGAGCTAAAATAAATCTATTCATAATATACCTCACAAAAAATGGGACGGTATACGGGAGTCGAACCCGTGAATACTAGAGCCACAATCTAGCGTGTTAACCGCTTCACCAATACCGCCATATAATGGGACAGTGTACGGGAATCGAACCCGCAAATACTAGTGCCACAAACTAGCGTGTTTACCATTTCACCAACACTGCCATGTCAGAGTATGCGAGCATACTCTATAGTTTCTTTCGTAATAGAAAATCTAAACTATTAACAGAATCTTTAAAATATAATTTATTATCTTCATTTAAATAATAATTTTCTCCATTGTAATTGATATTTTTACTAACATCTAAATCAATTTTATTCTCTGTAAAATAAATACCTTTACCATTATTATCAATCCAACTTTTTACATTAGATTCTGAATCATCAATTAATAATTTATTTTGATTTGGAACTATTACTTTATATTTTTCTATTCTACCTGGTGATGCTATAAAATCAGTATAAATACCATTATCTCTTAAGAAATTAATCTTATCTTGTGCTTCATTAAGAGAAAATACACGAGATAGAATATATACGTCTTTTTTTAATTTATATAATTCTTTTAATATTTCAAATGAATTATTTATTTCTTTTGCATAAGGTAACATATTTAATTTCCAATTAAGATTTGCTAAGAAATAATTCCACGAATCAGTAATTTCATAATTAAACATTTTAAATAATTCATTTACTCTTTTTTGAGTATCAACTATAACTCCATCAAAATCAATATATATCTTTTCATTCATTATAATCACCCCTATTGCAAATATCATTTTTAGTAACCAAATACATTTCTTTAATATAAGTTCTTGATCCGATTAGCATTAATATTTTTTTAACTAAACTTCTTGTATCATTTACCCATACACTAAACTTATCTGGACTAAACACTTGCTTATTTTTGAGCCAATTATTAATTATTACTGAAAAGAATGCATCTCCTGCTCCACTATCATCAACTTCATCGATTATTTCATCTAATGGATATGAATAAATATTGTTTTGATAAACAAAATCATTACCATTAATTCCTCTTGTTATAATTAATAATTTAGCTTTAATTAATTTAGATAGTTCTATTACATCTTTGCAATTAAGCTTAGTTATTAAAAATTTCTCTACTCGTTCATTTAAGTTGATTATTTCAAACTTATTATCTAGTTTTTTTATTATTTCTTTTCTTGCTAATTTTTCAAATTCATAATATGTCCCTAAATCTAATAATTTAGTATTTTTAGTATTATCTATAATATATTGATTACGATTATTTAAATTATCAAATACTAATACATCATCATCTTTAATCTTTTTTATAATACTTTTTTCATCAATAAAACTTTCATCATACCAACTACTTTTTTTACAATAAGGACAATATTTTATTGACCTGAAAACATCACGATTATTTTCTTTAACTTTTCTTATATGATAAGCTTTAGTATAAATATCTTTAATTTTTTTAATATTATTTTTTACATTACAATCAGTTAGACTATCAATACATATCTTACCTAAGTAATCATCTCCACATGATCCATAAACATATGTTCTATATCCCATATATTGTAAATTACAGATAATGTTACAAAATGATATTCCACCAAATGCACCAATAATATTTAATTTTTCATCATAATAGATATCACATACTAAATCTCCAATTCCAACTATTCTCATACATTGGCCCTAGAAATAGCTAATTCTACTGCTTCCTTTGGAGTTTTAGCTTCTAAACATTTTAATCTTTTTCTTTCATCAAAATATTTATTAGCCATTTTTTTAGACCATCCTGGATATCCACTAATACAGATAATTGGTATATTAGCTTGATAAGCTATTGCCATTTCTGTTAATGTTCCACTACCGCCACCAATAGCAATAATAACATCACAAGAAAGTACTAAAGTAAATTCTCTTCCACCACCCATTTCAAGTCCACATGGAATTAAAACAGTTGGTTTAAAATCACCATATATCTCTTTTTTATTTCCTGGAGTAACACCTACTGTAATACCACCATTTTTATCTGCTTCAATTGCTGCATTTGTAGATAATGATGAATATTCTTTTTCTGCTCCATAAACTAAGATTGCACCTTTTTTAGCTACTTCTTTACCTAACTCTTTAGCACAAGCTAAAGCTGCTGGTGAATAGTTTAGATCTTCTGCTGACCCCATAATACCTATTTGAATTTTTCTCATTTTACATCACCTTTTTTAATACTTTTAAAACTTCTTCATTTTCATTTGTGTTTAGTATTGGTTCAGGTAAATCTTTCATTAAAATTGTTTTATTTGAATCATCTTGTATTTTTTTCATTAGAAGATATGATCTATTAACACATGATTTAGAGAATGATTCTGCTTTATCTTCTGGTACAGATGCTCTTGCAATTGGATCACCAAATGGTAAGAAATAAGGAGCCTTATAAACTTTACCATTAACTAATATAGACATTCCTGATTGAGCTACTCCAAAGTAGAAATCTCTTTCACATATTTCATCTACAACATCTTGTCCCATTAAATAACCACATTGCATACCATATTTCATTTCTTTATTAAATTTTACATATGCATCTTCAGTTGATATGGCTGTTACTACACCAACTACTTTCACATCTTCTTCTTCAAATAATGCACTTATTTGACTAATAACACTTCCACTAAAAACAACATCATCTGCTAAGATTATTTCATTACAATCTCTTCTTTTAAAGATATTAGCTAATCTTTCAATTTGTTTAGATACACCATTAACATCTAATGGATTAAGTCTTGAAACTAGTTTCTTTTGTCCTGTCATTCTAGTACAATCAAGAGCAAATATATTTTTTTCATCACAATCAATATATATTTCATCCATAGATACTATTGGTATTAAACCTTTATAATTATTAACAAATTGGTTCATGTAATAAGCCATTTCCTCTTCACTAACAATTGTTACATCTGCTTCATAAGCTTTCTTTGCTTCTTCTTTAAAATCATCTCTCAAATCATTTATAAAACTTTTGTCTGGAACAATAAGTCCGTTTTCTAAATAATTAAATTTTAATGAATTCTTTCCTTGCATAATTAAATCAATATCATTGCTGAACACAACACCACGATTAATCTTTTCCATAAATCCTCCCATATAAAGCTATTATCTGCTTCACGCTTTTAATATAATTCAAGAAAAAGAAATAATCCAATACTAGATTTTTATACCCGATATAAAAAATTTTTATAACAAAAAAGACTATATAGTTGCCTATATAGTCAATTTTTTAAATTTTGATATAGACAACAAGCACCACTAAAAGCACTTGCTGCCACATTAAAGTTAATGTCGACTTGACAAGTGCAAGAATAAATGATGATGATGTCTAAAAATAAATGTTTCCATTATTCTCACCTCTTAATTTAAGAATAACTTATTTTATATTATTTGTCAAATATATTTTTTTATATACAAAAAAGAGACTACATAGTCTCTTCAATTACATTATTAATAATTTTATCTAAGTTATCTAATTTAGATTCACCTAAATCACTTAAAATAGTTTTTTCTTTACTTTTTAAAATTTTTAATAATTTACTCATTGATGGCATTAAGCTTTTCTTCTTTAAATTATCAAATATTAATACATAGTTATTTAATTTAGAATAAGTACCATAGTTATTACTCTTTATATAAGCTTCATAAATCTTTTTAAAAGAATATAAACTAATAGAATTAAATCTATTATCAGATAAGATCTTAATAACTGTATAAATATAGTTATCATTAATTGATTTATCTAATATACTTTCATTATTATTATTCTTAATATTAGGTAGGAAATCACTTCTTTTTAATACTTTTTCAAATATTTCCTTAATATCAAGATAATTATGTTGTACTAATAAATGCATAAAAGTATCACCATCATTATTTTGATGATTTATACTAATTCTTAAATCACTAATATATTTAGCAATTAAATCATATTCTTTGTTCTTAAGTAATTTCATAAGAACATTATTACCATCAATATCAACTAAGTTAAAGTTATAATTTTCTTTTTCTATAACCTTTTCATATACATCACGATAATTATTTTTAATAGCTACAAATACCAGGGCTGGATCCTCTTCACAGGCATTAATAGCTTGCTCTATATCATAAAACATTGTAACACCTCTTTCGTGATAGCTATATATTTTAACATAAACTACAATTATTGTCAATTTTTAGCACTTTTTTCATTATAAGTGTACTTTCTTTAATATTTAAAAAAAAACAAAAAAAAGAGAAGTTTCCTTCTCTTATTATTTCTAACTTAATTAAGCTGATGGACTTGGTGATCCAGGTGCATCTAGTGAGAATCCTAAATTGAAGCTAATCTTACCGCCTGAAGCAGTATTTTCACAATCAATATCTTGTCCTTCAACCCACATGTATACACGAATCTTTGTAACACCTACAGGTAATTGAGTAAATGCAAAGTTTTGACTATTACCAATTGTTGTTTTTAAATCTGGAGTAACTTGTGCAAACTTAGATGAATCTGTACTACTTAGTACAACACCAGAGTTTGGTACTGTAGAATCATAAGCAAATGCAGCTTTAACTCCATAATATGGTACTGCGTTAGCATTTCCACTAGTTTGGTAACCAGTAATATTATAGTTATCACGAGCATTAACAAGACCATTGTTAGTATGAACATCATAGTTTGGTTCATAGATTAATACTGTTGAACCTGTAGTTCCTTTTAGTGCTCTCATATCTGCTGGATCAGTAGTTGAAGCAGTACTTCCTTGGATAACGAATCCCATACGTCCTGCATATTCAATAAATGTATTTGGTCCACCAGTTGCTGTTGTGATACCTGTATTACTTGTTAGATAAATTTGTTTGTTTCCTGACTCTCTAAAGTCTAGTTTTAAGAATAAGTCGAATGCTATATAGTTAATATCTGTTCCATCTTTTTGTGATTCTGTATTAAGATAACTTACACCGGTTGACTCGTCGTTAACGATTGTACCTTTATACATATGAAGTCCTGCTGAAGGTCCGCTTCCAGCATTTCCAGTTCCATCAGTTGCATTAACATAAACTTCTTTAACTGTTGATACTGGGTTAATTTGATCAGCTGCTGCAGGAATTTGGTTAATAGCACCAGTATAACCTGTAGTAATATCAGCTTGAGTAATCATTGATTTCCATGTTTCAGCATTAGTTGAAATTTGAATACCAGATCCACTTGATACGTTAACATCTATTTGTTGTACGCTTACTGTGTAATTAGATGTGAACCATGCATAAGTACTAGTAGTTAATCCAATTAATGTTAGTATAAATGCTACTAATAGGAATAACAATCTTCCATGTTTCATTCTATCGGCAATTATAGCAAAGAACCCTTTCTTTTTACGTTTTTCTTCTTCTTCATTTTTCTTTTTAATGAAACTATATTCGTCCATCTTTTCACCTCTACCTTAACAAAATTAGTTTATCATATATTTTTTTCTATTGCAAGTATTTTTCGTCATATTTTTTTATTTTCATTATGTGTCACTTTGTAACATTTGAGCTGATTCTATATTGATTTCAATTAATTCAGCAATACCACTATATTTTGATTCTATAAAGTCATCTGGGAACGTGAATAATAAGGTATATTCATCGGTTTTATCCTCTGAATAAAGCATTGTACTATAATCAGTATATATATGCCTAAAATACGTTCCATTGGCATCTTGTATAATGTTATTACTACTTATATATGAATCCGCTTCTTCTATATCTAGTGTATTATATAATTCATACTCTATTTCCATATTAGTTGTTGTACGAACATGAATACGATATTTAATATTTGTATCAGAATGATCATCACCATGATAATTACTTACACTAAATGTATATGTATATTGATTATTATCAGGAATTACATCAGGTAATTGTACATTAATAGTATCATATTCATCATTAACTAAATAGATAGCCGTTCGAATACTATTTTGAGATGTTACAGTATTCTCATATCTTGATAAAGTAAAAACATCCATCTTAATAAATATTAATAGTACTATAACTAATATAAATAATACCATTGATATAATAAGACGTTTCTTATTAAACATTCTCATATTATCCTACTTTCTATTTATATCAGAAATATCAATAATTTGTGTTGCATCCAATGTTTTTTTCTTTTTACCATTAGTTTTTACTTCATTTATATCTAATATTTGTGTTGCATCTAATACTTTTTTAACTCTTTTTTTCTTTCGATTTATTACTGCAACTTTCTTATTTACTTCTTCATCAACTTTTTTATTAACTTCATCTTCTATTTTCTGATCTATTTCTTTTTGAGCTTTCTTTGATGAAACTATTTTAATTGAACTACCATCATATGAAAACAAAATACTAAAGACAAACAAAGTTAATAGAATTAAGACAATTACTTTAGGAGTTAATATTACTTTCTTCCATACCCCTACTTTAGGCATTATTTTAACTACTTTACCAAGTACTAAACTTTTATCTATTGGATTATCATTAACATTATTAGCATCACCTTTTGTAATTACATAATTATCTGTTTTAGATACTACACGGTGAGTAATATAATCCTCACCACTTTGATATGTAACGATATCCCCTACTTCAAAATCTGAATCTATTTTAACTAAAACCGCATCTCCGACATCAATTTCTTCTTTCATACTACCAGTAGCTACTTCAAATATAGAATAGCCAAAGAAATTAACATAGCCTTTATTAAGAACTTTAACGGAGAATACACTATAAGCACATATAATAATAGCAATTATTACAAGGACAATTAAAACATTAACAATCTTGCCAATAATCTTTTGTACTATTTTCATACCTCGTCTCCTTATATTATAATTCAACCATTATTGCTCATTGGACTTATTGTCTCCCCCAAATATTGTCTAAATGTAATTTCAATTGGAATTTCAAAATTTGAACTACTACTACCATATAAAGAATCTGTTTCATTATTATTGTCATTATTTGCCCATGTAACATAGAATCTAATTGTTGTAATATCACCATTTTTAATATCTGCAAGAGGAATAACTCCCGCATATGTATAAGGCGCAACATTAATTAAATCTGGTTTACCAACATTTTGAATTCTTGTAAGTGATATTTGACTATTAGTAATATAATCAGTTCTACAAACTATTTCATAATAAACACTAACATCTGTATCATTAGGATCTATTACAATATCAAAATATCCATTTGTTCCAGGAGCAAAATAATCTTCACGAACATTTGAATCACTATTTACTTTAACATTGGTAATACTAAAAGTATTAGTTTCATTAATCATATCATCATTAACACTAATCTCCCATTTACCAATAGCACTATTAACAGCAAATTCTTTTTCACTCTCAAAAAGGGCAAAACTTACGGATAATTCGTAAGCTGTAATTGATAACAAAATAACAAAAAGAATAATTAACCATTTTCTCATAATTAATTATTTTTCTTACTGCCATATTTAAGTTCTGTATAAATGGCAAATATTTCAATCATAAACATTACAAAGAATGGAACAATTATGATTAGAAAGAAACCCCATCTAGATAGTAATACATCAAGAATACCACCAACTGTTTTATACTTAGCTGCACCATCTACCTTACCAGCTAAAAACTCTGATGAGAAAGATTTACCAGGTACAGTAAATGTTGTTTCTTCTTCATTAATAACTTCTCTATCACTAATTGTACCTAAATTCAATGTATTCTTATTAAACTCAGTATCATAAAAGAATACCATATCATTTACTTTAACTTCATCATTATTTGGTTTAGATAGTACTACCAAATCTCCCTTATTAATTTTAGCTTCTGGAAGACTTTCTGAAGCAGTAAACAATACTTTTTTACCAAATTGTGGATATCCATAATCATTTTTCTTAAGTAAACAAATAATTGCAAATATTGCTACTAAGAAATAGACAACCCCAATTAAACTAACTAAAACTTTCATTACTTTCTTCATATTATCACCTTCTATAATATATCATAATTTATTTATAGTATCAACATTATGACACTTTTTTTATGATTTCATCACTTTCTAAAATAAAATCTATTTCATCGATATCAACCTTTAAATCTTCTAATGCATAATAGATTATAATATTACCAATTGCTTTATTAAAACTATCTAAGTTATCTACTGTGAAACTATCTACAGTAAGAGATAAACCAAGTAACCTGTATTTATCAAAAACAATTAAGTTTAAATCATCAACATTCTTATATTTAATATTTTCTATTAAAGCATTATATGGACTATATAAATTACTATCAATTTCTTTAATTGCCTCATCAACATCTATATCTTTATCTTCACAAATCTTTTTCATAAATAAATATGATTTACCAATTAAATAATAATCTTTTATAGTTGGATTAACTAATGAAGCAATCTTTTCTTTATAACGATTTTCTTCTAATAATTCATATTTATCTCCCAATTCATTAAGACTATCTTCTACTTCTTTCTTTAATAAATTAGGATTTTTTGGTTTAAATAAACCTTTACTTTTTAATTTTTTACGATTCTTTTGTATCTTTTTAATTAAACCACTAATTTCTTTATTTGTATCACTAACTAAATTCTTATAATTATCTTTTTCTTGATATAATTTATCAACTTCATCTAATACTAATCTATTTTGATAAATAAATCTTTCTTCATTAATAGATGCATATAACTTAGAGAATAGATCTTTTCTATTAGTAATACTATTATCCATATATTCACTAGCAAGTTTATCTATCTTATCTTTTTCATAATCACTAGGGTTTATTTCATTATTAATAAATTTCTCATAGAAAACACCAGCATTATGAAGATAATCTTCATTACTTTGAGTAACTAATTCACGATATTTATTAAGTAATACGTCATAACTATTATTATATTCAGATAAAATTAATTTTCTAGCTTTAGTAACATAAGTATCAAATTTCTTTTCATTACTAAAATATAAATATTTAAAGTTTAATAAGATATATCTCATCATATCATGACTTTTCCAGAACAAACTTTCAAAAGTCTCTTTAACAAGTGGTGAATTAAAATTACCATTTTTTCTTTCACTTAGTAATACACTCATATATTCTTCAGCACTATTACTAAAATAGAAATCTTTCTTAGTAAGAACAATATCAGCTTGTTCAAATATATCTAATATCTTATTTATATTACTATTATAGAAACTTAAATCATTATCATAATATTTATATAAGCCATAAAATAATTTATCTAAACCAAGTATTTCATAAGGAGTTTGATGTGGATTAAAATAATTTAATCTTTTACCTAATAAAATAATTGATTTTTCTAATTTATTTTCATGAGGAAGATTATATTTTTGGGATAACAAACTATTTTTATTTTTAATAAAGTTAAGTACTTCTTTTTGTTTACTCAAATAGTCTGCTTTTATAGCATCTAATTGTTCACGATATTTTTTTCGATTATTAGCACTATTTTGAGGTAAGACATCTAAAACTTTATTATCGGCAGCTATTTTCTTCTTAATTTCATCAATCATTTTTTTCACTCTCCGCAATTTGTTTTTCTTTATCCTCTAAAGACTTTAACATTGAACTAATTTCTTTATAAATATCTAAAACTTCTGAAAGTGCTATTTGATCTAATTTATCCGTCATAACTCCTCCTACCCTATATAATATATTATAACTAATAATTATTAAAAAAACAATAAAAAAAAGGGATTTCTCCCTTTATTTTATAATAATATAACGAATTACATTACCAACATACGATGTACCATCATATAATCTAAATTCCAGTTTATATGTTCCAGTAACCAGATTGCTTTTGAAATGGAACGTATAATTATTAATAGATCCTACTTCATCAATTAAATTATAGATATTAGTTTGATATTCATCTAATTCATTTGAAATATAATCAGCTAAATCTACACTATTATAGTTCATTTCATAAGTATCATCATAACTACGACGATATAAAGATACTTTAATATTTGGATCAATTATTGCTCCAGAATAATCAATTGTTACATTTAATTCATCAGTCTTACTTATATTAAGACCAGTTGTACTAGTAAATATTAATTCATTCTCCGGAATTGTTGCTTTTAATCCATATAATTCATTCATAAATCTGAATGTTACTGTATCAGTACTATTAGGTGTATCACCATAATAAATACCATCTGGAGAATAGAATCCCTCAACTTTAATTGTATATAAGCCAGATACTAACGAACTATTTTCCGTATTTATCTTTATATTAGCGTAAGCATTAGCTACCCTATCAGCTACTTTTATACGAAGTGTACCATCACTTCTAGCATAGTGAGTAACACCATCTAAAGTAAAGCTTGTACCCATCAAGTCAACACCATTAACTTGGTTACCTAATGGATCAATAAAGCTAATTTTTAGACCAAGTTTTTGTTCATAATATGTTGTATCAATAATTCTTGTTGGTGAATTTTCATCACTTTGATTAAAGTTAACTGTAACACGTAAATCTTCAATATCACCAACATAAACCAATGGTTTAGATACATTTGCATCAACGGTAATTGCACTTTCATGATGAGCATGAATATTATAAACTAAGTTACTTCTTTGAATACCTAAGACGGATCGAATTACTTCATCATCACCATCTAGCATATCAATAAGTAATGAACAATCACTCATATCATCAGCAATATTCGTATCACCAAAATCTACGATAAAGATAAACTCTTCTATCGCCCGGTGATTAGTACTATCATAATATATTGCGTTAGCTGTTGCATCATTATATTTATTAGTAGTATCCAAGGATCCCATCTTAACGAAACTAGATAATGGATACTCTATTTCACCAGTCGTATTAAAGTCCGCTCCAAATGTATTATTATCCGCGGCATTAACAATATAGTAATAATACTCTGGTGTTGAATCACTAGCAAAGTCAATCATTGTTATTTTAGTATTTACCGGTAGAATAACATTTGATGTTAATACACGATGATATCCGGTACGATAAATAGATTGATTACTTTCAGTATAAAGTGAATAATATGCACTTAAACTACTCTTCGAAGTAATATCCATTTTACTTGAAGTAAACATTTGATATTGTCTACCTGGAGTCATTGCTCCTTCATAATCATTTGAATCGAATAACGCTCGATTAATTGTAATATTAAAGTTAACATTTTCAACACTATTAGTTAAATCATCTATTGGTGTTACAATCTGTACTGATACAACTACTGTACCAATACTTCCTTCAGTTTGAATATTCTTAGAGTGATATAAATAGAAGACAAAACTTGGTGTAATATTTGAGTTTTCACTCTTATAAGCAGTTACTCCTCGATAACGAGGTGTACTATCAGTTAAGAAATGTGTATCACCAATTGTTACCCATCCAATACCAGGTTTAATAGCAAGACCCATAGTATTATCAGCTAAAGTTCCAGTACTTGCAATACGAGGAATGAAGTCTGGATCAATTATTGATACATCACTATCCAAGTCATCATAAGTAAATCCCTTGATATAGAATGTTGTATTACCATTAGAGTTATTAATGAATGGGAACTCGTAAGTACCTAATGTTGAATATTTACTTGCTGTAAGCTCAATATCATATGATTGAACACTTACACCAATTACCCACATATAATGTTCTGCATCTTCTGGAGTTGGATCAATATAATCAACTAAAATATGATTTAAATTATTAGGATCTTCATAGTTAGTATAGAATCCATCTACATGAGTATTATGACTATTTTCATGTAAACCAAGAACATAACTACCACTACTAAAGTAATATAAATCTCCTTCAGTTGGTACATCTCCAGTTTGATAAGATGTATCATACATTGCTCTTACAATATTACCATTTCTATCTCGTTTAAACATTCCGAAGAAAGTCATACCATCAACTTCACCATACGCTGTAACGTTTTGGTTAAGAGCGATATTTAATACTTTATCTTCAAGCATATATAAACGATTATTAGTAGATTTTTGTACTGTATGTGTATTTTCATCAATTCTAACTGTTGCTAATGTACCATCAGCATTTAAACTTCTAAAGTTATTTAATAAGTTAGCACCATTTTCTAAATAGATTGATGAATTATTTTTTAAATCTAATTCAGTTACATGACTTATACTAAATACTACTTGTGAATATTCATTAGTTCTATCGGTTGCACCACTTAAAGCCATGTGTGAGTTATTTAAAACAACTAAATCAGCTCTTTGTAATGAAACATTATTTTTAATATCATTATCACTACCATAATTACTAATATAAACACGGCTATAACCGGTTGTACGTGATGCATTACCACTACCAAAGATACTACCAAGAATATCAAACGAACTATGGCCATTACCATCAATATTAATTATTATTCCCTTAGTTACACTAATAAAGTCAAAGTCATATGTTTCAGATCCACTTTCATTAGCTTCTCCTCCACCAAATACAGTACCACCAATTCGAATATTACCTTTTGTATAATCTGTACTATTCATATGAGTAGTAACTGCATCATAACCAATATTTACAACAGTTTCCCCATATAGAACAGCTGTATTAGCACCACCATAAACATTACCACCGATATTACCACCAGTAATATTTACTAAACCATTCGAATTATCATTAGCACTAGTACCAGTATCAGCAGCATTACCACCACCAAATACATGATTACCAATAGTAGATGATCCTTGAACAGTTATGGTTGTATTAGCTCCTACATCAGCTGTATCTCCATTACCTCCGGCATAGGCACTACCAAGAATAGTAGCATTTTTAATATTTACATTAGTTGAACCAGAAACTACACCATAGTTTCCACCACCATAAACATTTCCTCGAACAACACCATTATCTAGTATTACATTAGTATTACCTACTACTGCCGCATTATTTCCTCCACCAAATAAGTGTTGGCCAATATCTGCACGCGTATTAACAGTAATATTAGTATTTCCTAATACTTGTCCATTATTACCACCAGCAAAAGCACTATTAGTAATAACTGCATCATTTCTTAGTATTACATTAGTATTATTATTAACTGAGGCATTATTACCTCCACCATAAATAATATTTGAAATAGTTGCATTATCAACAATTATATTTGTTGTTTCAGTTGGAGCATTATTTCCACCACCAAAGGCTATACCAACACTTCCACCTAAAACTTTAACATCAGTGGTATTAGTAACACCACCATCATTATTACCACCATATAAATTACTATATGTTCCACCATTAACTGTAACATGACTATTAGTAATTGTTCCTGAAGTATTACTTCCACCAAATACATTAGTTGCTCTTCCGTTATTTAATGTAACATTTGTAGTAGTTGCATTAGCTTCTTTACATCCACCAAAAATATTACTTATTTCATTAGTCGAATTATTTAAAATTACATTTGTTGTTGTTGAATTAGCAGCGTTTCCACCACCATATACATTAGTAAGTGTTCCATTATTTACAGTGACATTTGTAATAACAGTTGTACCACCAGCATTATTACCACCATAAACAGTATTACATGTACCACCAGTTACAGTGATATTACTTACTGGAACATCACCACTTATATTTGATCCACCATACATATTTGTACAGTTTCCACCAGTTAGATTAATATTTGTATTATTAGTAATACCAGCTTTATTTCCACCACCATAAGTGTTCGTTACAGTACCACTATTGAAGTTAATATTACTTGTACCGGTAACAGCTTCATTACCACCACCGAAGAGACTAGTAATTGTTCCGCCATTAATATTAACGTTACTTGTAGTTGTTGTTCCACCTAAGTTATTACCACCATAAACATTAGTTGCTGTACCACCTGTTGTTGTAATAGACGATGAAGTAATATTACCGGCTTCATTTGAACCACCATATATATTAGTAACAGTACCTCCATGAAGATTAACATTTGTTTCGGAAACAGATGCTTTATTAGCTCCACCGAAGGCATTTGTTATATTACTATTATTTTCAATATTAACAGTAACACTTTGAGCATTACTATTAGCTTGATTACCTCCACCATAAACATTTTTTATAGTTGTAGGATTATTACCACCTGTTGTTACCGTTACAACACCTGTTGGACTACCATTATCATTATTTTCCCCGTAAACACTGCCTTTATATGTACCACCATCAATACTTAAAGAACAATTTCCTTGAATCTTTCCGGTAGTTTGAATAGAACTATCTCCCATTGATCCACAATAGAAGTCTCCTTCAACAGTTATTGCTCCATTTCCACTATTATCAGTTGAATGAACATCAACATTTCCAACAATCGTTCCTAATGCACTACCACCATAAATGGTTTTATCAATATTAACATTTTTATTATCTTTTATATTTAAATTAACACCAGAGGCAACAATCGTATCTTCACCATAACCTCCACCAAAGATACTTCCATCAGTGTTGTCATCGTATTCGATATCGCCGCCATTAATATTAATAGTTACCGTACCTGCAACTGTACCAGTTTCACAAGAACCACCATAGATTGCTCCTTTAACAGTACCATCATTCATTGTGATATTAACATCACCATTAGAAACATTACTAACAGAATATCCCGTTGATATTGTTGAAGTAAAAGTACTTAAAGTTATATTACTTGGTGTCGTACTAATTTTCCAAATATTATTATCAAATACTAAATAATATTTTGCCGTATTAGTAACAATATTAGCATTAAATGTTGCTAAATATAAGTTTGAAGAGTTCGTTGATAACTGCCATCCATTATTGTAACGCAAGTAATATGTTCTTGATAACATACCTGTTGTCGTAATAGATAAACGACCATTACCTTGATTCCAATTCCATACAGTTGGGGTATCAGATATATCAAGCATATAATAATAAAAACCAGTAACTCCAAGATATTCACCTGTTGCTTTATTTTGAATAGTATAACCGTTTCCACTTGCAGTAAATATCCATACATTATTAGTTGGGGCAACACTACCACTTATTTGGGTATTGCCACCATTACTATTAATAGAATTAGCCGTATTTGAATTACTATTTACAATAAGATATTCACTACCACTTGTAATATTTCTTGTAAAGTTATAATTTACAGTAGCTGAAACATTGTATGTAATATCTCGATAGAATGTTTTATTGGTTGTATCGTAATTCCAAATTGCATTATTTGTATTATTATTCATTGTAAGGGTTGGTGGATTATTTGTTGTATATGCTAAATAATCATTACGACCAACATTTTGTATTGTATATCCATCACCTGAACTATTAATTAACCATTGTGAATAATTAGCAGGTTGATTTCCTGTAGCTAATGATACATCATAAGGATTATCATTATTATTTTCTGATAATAAATGTCTTGTATTACCATTAATTTTATTTATTAAATATGTTCTTCCACTAGTTAAATCAACATTATCATCAAATGAAACATCATAGATTGTTGTTTCATTAATTGTTGCTTGACCAACACCACTTCGATTAGATCCACCATAAACATTACCGTTTACTGTACCACCGTCTATTTGAACATTACTATCTTCAAGAACAGGACCAAAGTTTCCACCACCGAAGACATTACCTTCAATAACAGCTTTACCACTTATATAAACATGTGATGTATTTACACGTCCAGAATTTGGATAAGTTTGATTACCATTTCCAGCTCCTAAAACAGAACCATAATTAACGTCATATAAAGTTCCAGATCCCTTAGTTCCAATATGAGCTTCACCACCAATATGAACATAAGAGTCACCACCAAGTCGACCACTTTGTTGGTTATTATCAGAAGCTGATACACCATTAGAACCACCTGAAACACTATATGCAATATTACCACCAGTAACCGAAATATATCTATCACCATATGTAGTTGATACACCAGCACCACCTACAATATTTTGAATATTACCATTTTTAACATAAATTTTTGTTTTAACACCATTGTTTGCACTATTTTCAGTGATACGAAGACCACCATTGATATTAGCGATATTACCACCTTCAACGATAATAATACGTGATGAAATATCATCGTTGTTATTGTTAGCAGTAACGGATAAACCACCAACATAAATTCCTGAATAAGCTTGGGAAGCATCAGTATTATTATCGAAATAATTCATACCAATAGATCCACTCTTAATATCCATAAGATAAGCAATATCATTAACATTACTTTTTCCGTTTATACCATTATAGTTACTACTTCCTATACGATAGTAGAAATCAAGTAAATCATTATTATTTGTTGCACGATCATAATCAGAACCAATCGTTAAATAAATTGATCCATAATAGTTGTAATAGTTTCCTCCACCATTATAACTATTATATATTCTTGCAGCCATAAGGCCTGAATAACGACCACTTTCAACAACAAATTTATATGCATTGTTATTATTAGTTGCACTTCCTACAGATGAGTTATAAGTACATCCTTGTAAGAAAGCAAAAATAACACTATCATCATCAGTCCAAGATGATGGCGTCATACCTCGACCTATACGAACATTTTTAGCATTTCCAACGAATGATGAATAAGTATTTCTATAGTTTGATGTTGTAGTACTATCATTAATAACATCATAACCTGTAGAATCAACACTTAAGTTTTCAAGTTGTAAATCATTATAAGCTGTTGTTCTAAAATAGTTTGTATTTGTAAGAGTTAATGTTGCATCATCACGATAATCTGTATTGTCATACATACTTGTTACAGTAACAGCCACATTGGAATTAGTTGAATAACTATTATTAGTACCCATTGTTCCACGAGTTGTACTAGTCATTTCACGATGTTCAATATAAGTTGCAAAATATAAACCAGTTCCAGCATTACTATCAGAAATTGCAAAACGATTAGTTGCTGTATCATATCTTAATTTATAATCAACACGTGTTCTTTCATAACTTACAAAAGTAATTTCACTACCAGTACTTGATAAACTCCATGTATTATTATTAAAGTTCAAATACATAATAGCTCGATTAACTAGAGGTAAACTACCTCTTTGAACACTAACTTTATTTAAAGTTGTAGCCAAAGTTTGATTAGTTGTTGCAGCAAGAACACCATTATTATTGTATAAATAATTATTATCGACTGTTTGTAAAATATCATCATTTAAAGTAAAGGCAGTACGTAATGTTTCATCATCAGTTAATGATAAAGAACCATTATCTAATCGAAGATATTTGTTCTCACTATTTTTAAAGAATAAAGAATCATTATCAGCAACAACATCCCATAATAGTTCACTACTTGGTTCAACATTTGCACTTTGAAGAACAAAATTCATTGATTTATCTAATAAGTAATAATCATCACCGTTTTGATAACCAATATAATTTGAACCACTCGTTATTTTCTCTAAACTATATGTGTATGTAACAATACTTCTTGTATCATTAGTACTCAAAGTATGATTAGTAGAATCATAATTCCATACTAATGGATCAGGTCCTAAAGCAAGAACTGTTGTACCATTAACCATGTTATAAGTTAAATATTGATTTTCATGCGTATTATAAATTGTTAAACCATCACCAGATTTAGTAATACGCCATAACGCTGTTTCATTATAATTTGTTCTATTAAAGTTAATATTTGCTAAACTATCATTTAAAGCATTTAAAGATTGATTGTTATTATTCTCTGTATAACTAGCTTTATCAACAATTAAGTATGAATTGTTATCAACAATACTATCATTTAAAGTAAATGTGTATTTCATAACATTTAATTCATATGTTGTAAAGAAAGTTCTTAAATCACTACTATATTTCCAATAATAAGGTGTATTAGAAATTAATAGATTAGCTTGGTCATTATTATTCAATTGATGACCTAAATAAGCTCCTGAAACTTTATTTTTAATAGCATAACCATTATCATCATGAGTTATTATCCATAAGGCATTATCACTTGGTTTAGCCGTTGTTAATAAATTTTCAACAGCAACATTATTAGCATTTTGTCTTATAGCATAACGATTATTACCATTTTTATATTCAATTAAATATTCTTCCCCCTCTGTATATGATTCATTGTCGATATATTCATAAGTGTAATTCCAAGTATGGGTAACCGGTCTTGTATAATTCATTGAATGATTTAAATCACCAGTTAAGACGATAATATTTAATTCACGATCATTAATATTAGTAGCACGAGATCTTAATAAATCAAAAGCTCTTCCCCAAGATGCTACTGCTAAATAATCACTTGTACCATCAAAGTTATCATCACCAGCTTCACCTTTTAAGAAGACAACATTAGCATCTTGCCATTTAGCATAAACTTTAATATCAGTAACATTACTGTTAACTGTTAATGTATAAGTATTCGTTTTAGTATCTTTAGTAATGTTTCCATTACTACTTTCCCATCCACCAAAGCCTTTACCAACAGGTCTTAAAATAAATGGGTTATCAATTAATTCGATTGTTAATTGATTATTTTTTACAGGATAATATTTGTAATAAACAAATTTATTTTGTCTTTCTGTAAGTGATACATAACCCGTTAAAGAAGTATCATTACTTGGATAACCATAATAAGTGATCGTTACAGCTTTTAAATCAGATTCTTGATAATTAACGTTATTTGAATTAAGATCACCAACATAATTCATACCAAGGTAATAGTAATAATCATTTGCAAGATCATTAATGTATACTGTATCACCTTCAATTTTTGATTCTCCCTTTGTTACGTAATCACTAAAAGTGTTAAAGTAAGAAACTACAAAAAAGAGTAACAATGTAAATGATACGCAAATAGCAATGATACTAAATCTATTAAACTTAATCTTTTTTATCATTTTTATCATCATTATTACTCCTTTCTTTTTTCTAACTTGGGTTTAATGTAAATTCAAGATAATATGTAATATCACCATAACTAGCTTTATTTTCACTATCTACATCTTGGCCTTCTAGCCACATATAAATACGTACTTTGGTAATTCCTGAATTGACTTGAAATAATTCATAATTTTGAATATTATTACTTCTACTATGAATATCAACATCTACTCTTTTAAAAAGTGATGGATAATTAGAAGCGTTTGCTCGATTCATTTTAATTTTGGAACTACTGCGAACAGTACCAACAACACCATCGTATCCGATAATACCAGCATTTGTTCGTGTTGTTCTAATACCATAGACATTTAGGGCATTCTTTACTCCAAATTCAGTATGAACATCATAGTTTGGTTCCCATATATAAACGTTATCTTCACTTGTTGTCTTAAGTTTTTGAATTCTTTCAATTGCCGTTCCTGTTGGTAAATTACCTTCTTTAATGAAAGCAATTCTTGCGGAGTTCTCAATACCAATAGATTGAACATCATCTTTTGGTTTTACATAAGATGCACCACTCAAATAAACGGTTTTTGGTGTTGATGTTTTAAAAAAGACATCAAATACAATAAAATCACCATTATTTATAAATTCTGTTGTTCTTTCTTCAATCTTTCGATAAGTTGTTAAATAATAATCACTATCTACTTGACCATAGAAAATATTTAAGTAGCCATTAGAATCCAAAAGTCCACCAGATGATGTTGGTCTCATAACACCAGGTATTTGATTTAGACTAGATGGATATGTCTTATAGGCTGTTTTAAGTTCATCAACAGTTAAGCTATTTTTCCAATCAATAGCATTTTCACTTATTTCAATTCCTGAATCAGTTTCAATATGAATATCGAAGAATTGAATATCAACAATTCTATTAGCTGTAAACCATGCATATGTAACTGTTGATAAGAAAATTGCTAAGAAGAAAAACCAAATGAACAAAAAACGTTTTTTTCTTTTATTTCTTTTTCTTTCTTTTTTGTCTTCTTCATTTTGCATAACTATTCACCATCTTCATCCGTATTATTAATTGTTTCATCATTGCTACCAACAACTTCTATATCATCATTAGTGCCATTATTGTTATTATTTACATCTATATCATTATCATCATCGTCATAGTATTGTCTAAAGGTTCTCGCATCATCTTTATGCTCTTCGGTAATTTCCATATGCATCTTAATTTCTCCACCAAGAAGATTATTAAGACATTCTGGATCATCGCCTTCAATCCAAATAAAGACTGTTATTTTATCGATATCACCAGGAGCAAAGTTATCTCTTTTTTCAAGAACTGGCATTTCATTCTTATAGAACTTAACAGTTCCTTTTTCGTTTTCACGAGTTATAGGATTTTCTTTAGCATAAACAGTAACTTCAGTATCATTACGAATAATCATAATTCTTATTGCTTCATCGACGTTTTTAATGACATCATCAATATATACCGCATACCAATATCTTTGAGTTTCTTCACCTTGATTTTCAATATAGAAAGTATATCCAATGTAATTATCACCATTATGATCACCACCTTCAAAATCTTTATAGTTTTTAGGTAGCCATTCAATAGAAATATTATCCATGAATTCTAATTCATTAGCATATAATCTTCTTACATGTTCTCTTTTAACTTCATCAGTATAAATGGAAATACCTGTTTTACTATGGAAGTTTGGATCAAGAGTAACTGTAAATACTCCACCATTATAAGCAAGGGATAATACTAAAAAAGTAAGCATCAAAAACAAGAATAATATCAATAGAATTATTCTAATTTTTTTCAACCTTTTCTTACGATTTTTAATTTGATCAGCAGTATATACTACATATCCTTGTTTAGCCATATCATCACATCCTATGTTATACATATTCATTTTACCAAAACAAAAGCAAAAAGTAAAACTTTTCGCTTAATTTATGTAAAAAATTATTATATAAATATAATAACATTAAAAAATATCGAATTTTTTTAATAATTCGATATTTTTTTACTATGAACTAACTTGTGTGAAATGAGCGTTAACATTAACTTTAGCTATACTATTTTCAAGCATTGTTGTACTTGTATCTTGAGCGTTATTCATACTTTCACCAGTGCCATCATACCATTCGATATAAACACGTAATGTATTAACTCTTTGATCGGATAATAGAATTCTTCCTGAAACGTTACCGTTAGTAATTGCAATATTATTACCGTTCAAAGTGCAATTAGTGACTCGAATATCGCTAACTGGACTGTCGTCACTATTATTTATTGAAATTGTATAATCAAACGCTAAATCGGTACCAGTTGCATCAATAACGATGTCAAAATAACCTTCTGCAGTAGGAGCTATAACGCCACTTGATATATTAGCATTACCAGAAAACACCGGTGTTATTAAATTAGTTGTCGATGAATTACTTCTAATATCAAAGTCGTTAACTAGAATACGCCAACGGGCAATCGTTATATCAGTTGTCTCATTAACCGCAGATGTATATTTAGCATACGTTTCTTGCAAAGTTAAAATACACAACAGCACACAAAAGCAAGCAATCAACATAATCACTTTTTTGTTTAATAACATATACTCCTCCTACATAGAGTATAGCATTACGTAAAGTGACGTGTAAATACAACGTTAACTAAAATATTTTTACTTTACACTTTAATTTGTAGGAGCTTGATCTACTCTAATTTCCGCCATTATTGATATACAAGTATCAGAATTTGTTGTTTTCATATAGGTATACGCTTGATTTCCCCAATATGTATCAGCAATATCATCACCTGATTCATACGGCCAATTAATGTCAACAATAAATTGTTCGGTATGTCCTGGGTCAATAACGTTATTTGTCAAACTAACGTCAATCTTAAATGGGTAATTATCAGCAAGCATTTCAACAAGTTGATCTGATGTATAATCATCTAATGTATACACAGAATCAAAAATTTGTACTCGTTTAATGACAAACTCTAACGTTCCTTGTGATTCACCATTATTTATAACTGTCGCATAATCATGATAATTAGGCATACCAGGGTACATTTCAGATACATTAAAAGTAATATCACTCGCAACATTTTCATCATGCACTTCAATCATAATATTCCAAGATCGAACTTTAGCTTTAATACTAGTATCGACTTTGGTAATATAAATGAACCATGCATATGCATTTATTGAGAGCAAGACAATCGCAAAAATAAGAAAAAATCGTATTTTTTTGAGTACTTTAAAAATATTCTTTGGTTCTTTTTTCATAATATTAACCCTCTTTATTTTTGTAATATTCGTCTATAATACATTTAACTTCATAAAATACGAAAATGATAAACGGGATAACAATTAAAAAGATAAATCCATATATACTATTAATTGTACGACTCACAAAACTTAATACTTGCAATTTATGCTCTACTATACCTAGAACTTGACTTTCGTCAATTTCAGGATCTTCAAGACTATTAGCAATACCTTTTGTGACAAAATGCATACGACCATCTTTTTCTTCAACTTTTATTACACGGTGCGTTATAATTTTATCATTTAAACTACCCATTTTACCTAAATATACAATATCATCACCAACATTAATTTCTTTAGGATCAACTTTTGATGATAGAATCAAATCTTTTACAAGATATTCTGGTTCCATACTACCTGTGGCTACTGTATATATACCATATCCCCCTAAATTAAAGCGATTATTTGTTGTTTTTTGTACTAGTATTATTACTAATAAAACTACTAAAACAAATGTTAGTAAAACACTAAATAATCTTTCGGTAATTTTAAAAATTGTATTATTTGTTATCTTTTTGTATAATTTTATCATTCTATTCTACTCCATATCTAGATCAGATACTTTTTTCAAATATTTATCAATTGCAGCACGATATATTTTCTTAATTTTCTTATCAGTAACTACACTACGATATTTAATAATTGTATATTGTTTAGCGACAAGATTAGCTAATTGTTCTTCAGATATATTTTCATTTATATCAATTATTTTTTCAACAACATTACCAATCAATCTTTCACTTAAAATATCTTTATCTAGTTTTATTGCTTCACCTTTTATTATAACTTGAGATACTAAATAGTCCAACAAAAAACTTTCATCAAAATAGTTTTTTATCGTTCCTGTATCATCATAAGATTCATCTTTATTTGATTCTACACTACCTTCATCATTAATATGTTCTTGAATATAATTCCATAATTTAACAGCATACTGAAAATTAACATTTTGTAGTATAATGTTAGTTTTCTTAATTGGTGATGTAACCAAAGCTATATGTAACATTTTAATTGATTTATACAATTCTGTACGCGTTAAATCTTTTATTCTCTGTTCAACTTTATTAATTTTAGTAGCTAAATCATTTCCCTCTGCATCAGTGATACGATTTCTTGTTCTAATAGAATTATTAAGTTTTAATTCAATATTTACTTTTTCATCACCTAATGTACATTTACCATTATATGTAACGTCATTGTTACAATCATATTTTGCTTCTTCAACAATTCCTTTTTTCTTGAAATCAACAAAAGTCATCATATTTTGAACCAATGTAAATATAAAACGGTTTTCATATGTATTGAAACTTTCTTCTTTATTGATATTAAGAATCTTTGCTGGTTTTACATCACCAGTTTTATCATCGATGTCTTGAATCAAGTTAGTATTTCGAGCTAAATGTTTAATACTATCAACAGTAACCCTTTTTGCTAACTCGATTTTAACAACATCTTCTTCATTAATAATGAAACGATTAGGATTTCTTAAAATATTATCAATATACGGAATGGTTTGTTCAATAACTTCAAGCCACTCATAATTACAATCAAGTTTATTTTCTTTTTTATTGATATGTAATTGAGAATCAACACGATCACTAAATTCTTCTATTTGACTATCACTGGCATGAGCATATAAATTAAATATTTCCAACCCATTATTCATAATATCACCATTATGTTAATTTCTTTAGACGTAATACATATTCTTTGCATTCCTTCATCTTGTCTTTTCCAAATGTCTTATCAAGGAATTCTACAAATCCATCAATTTCATCACGAATATATGAAATATTTAATTGTTCAAATTTACGTAAGATTTTCTTTGCAATGAAATAATCAACACCATCAATCTCATTTCCACCGCAGGCAACATATACCGGAACGAATTTCTTCATATGCATAACGATACGGTTACCAAACGCAATACGGAAATGACGAATAACATAATCATCCATTTGTTCTACTTTATCTAAAGTATCTTTTGATATTGGATTAGCTTCAATAGCTTCATCGAAAATCTTTTCTAAGTATGAATAATTGATATCTTGAGGTTCTGTATCTACAGGCGTAAATGGTGGGAACTTCTCATTGATATCTAGTGGCATAGCACGGTCGTATACTTTATCTGTTACCATGAAAGTTGAATCATCGTTATTGATTGTACCAATATACCAAACATTTGCAGGAATCTTTAACTTACCTTCATCTAGTTTAATTGGATCTTTTGGCCATGGACTAGGTACTAATTCAACAATCCACTCATCTTTATTAGGCATTTCTAGAATAGATAACATTTCCGCAAAATAATATTCAACACGCGAAATGTTCATTTCATCTAGAATAACTGTGTAAACATCATCAGTATATCCAGCCATATATATTTCTTTTAATACTTCTGTTTCATTAAACTTCTTCGTAAATTCGTTGAAGTAACCAAAAAGTTCTGTACGGTCACGCCATGATGGTTGAACAGATGCAATACATGAATCGTGTTTTAAAAATTTTCCCCAAGCATAAGCAAGTGATGTTTTACCTGTACCAGAAATACCTTGTAAAATAACAAGTTTAGTTGATGCAAGCGCAGAAATAAATAATCTAATTATTTCTGTTTTATAATATAAATGCAATTTAGAAGCAGCAAAGTTTCTAAACATATCAACTAATTCTTCAAGATTAAATGTATTGTTGTAATTTTGAATCTTATAATGAGCAAATCTCTCATCAATTAAATTTAATTTAGAGAAACGAACCCCATCTATACCAACATCATCTACATCAGGACTTCCTTCAACAGTAGAACTTTCATCTGGTCTAAGTCCTAATTGAGAAACTTTCATTGCAAGAATATCTTGTTTTTCTTTTACAAGATCATTAACTTGCTTATTCAAAGTTGCAATCTCTTCAAGCATAGATTCTTGTTCAACAATTGTTTTACGGAAACGAATATATTTTCTAACCAATAAAACAATTAGCCAAACAATAAGTCCTATAAAAGCTAATATTAATAAGATAGCTATGATAACAAAAATCCATTCAAAGCCACTAAAATCATCTTTATAGAAATTAACTACTTCTGCATACTCCTTAAAATTAAACATTTGTTTGAAGCCTAAATAAAAGCCTTCAATTATTCTCCATATGCCTAGGAAAAACTTTCCTAAGAATTCATAAAAGAATCTAAAAAATGTCCCCATCTTTTCACCTACTATCTTATTTTATATATTTATAACATTATCAAATTCACTAAATCTTGTTTTATCAGCCTTTTCATTCAATAAAATATATGTAAATACTTTTAATAATGTTAAACTACCTTTTATCTTTTCATCAATTATTACTGCAAAAGAATAACCTTCATGAATTAACTTATCACATTGCTCTTTATAATTTTTTTATTCACTATAACGAATTTTAAGAATCATTCTTTCT
>JAEEGK010006741.1_pt1 | contig 27569 bp, 20 predicted proteins | sample 8958771 | NCBI WGS metagenome assembly JAEEGK01 (sample SAMN16246547, study PRJNA631951) | gut metagenome | biome: gut microbiome; feature: rumen; material: SC-attached | host: Bos | place: Iran: Karaj | collected 2018-10 | reverse complement strand
TTTTGCAAATTTTTCACCTTCAATGAAAATGTTATGTTAACAAGATTTTTTTTAAGATTATTTATATGCAAAAAAATTAGAACAGGATTTTTTACCCAATCAAAATAAATTTATTAAACAAACTTTTAATTTTATTTCCGAATCGCATCCGATAAAAACAATTTTAAATATTCGCGCAGTAACGCACTTTTAACAACATGATTGCCAGTACCACCCGTAAAGCAATTATAAAAATCATTAAAGCCGGCATCTTCCCAATCTATCATTGCGATAACATCAAAAGTTTTTGGATTCATAATAAAATTATCCCACAAATCATTTTGACTCCACCCATGCATAATCGCCGGCGCATCTTTTTTATTATTTTTTAAATCTAAAATTTCCCGCGGATTTGCCATACCAACAACATATAAAAATTTTGCCAACTGTTTTGCGATTTTTTCCGCATGCGCATTTTGTATTTGTCTGTTCATGGCATGGAATCCAATTCCATTAACACATTCATATTTGCGAACCGTCATACCATCAAATTCTAACAATTCCATTTTGGGAATTTTAATAGGTGATATTGGACGCAACGCATCCGTTATACGTTTTTCACGCAACGCGATTTCCGCACCATCTGTCCGCAGTGGAAATTTGAATACATATTTATTATCAATATTTACAACAAAATTTATGCCACGATATCCACATGTGCATGATACTTGCGGATGCCGGCTGCTGCTAAAACTTTTTGCGAATCGTATCCATTTACGAATTGGATATCCAAATCGCAGGCGCAACATACGGCGACCATGCCGACTGGGGACAAACGCGCACAAAATATTTGCCAATATTTTCATCATTTTTTTCTATGCCCATTGAAATATAATTTTGAATATTCTGCCATAATATCAATACTTAAATATTTGTATCCAAATTTATCCCAATTGTGCGACGCAACATGCAATGCGGGTATGAAACTTTGAAATTCTGTATCTTCCCAATCTATAAAGAATGTTATATTAAATGTTTTTTCATCCAGCATAAAATTCTGCCAAATATCGCCCTGAAACCAACCGTACAGATACCCTGGTTTTTCTTTTGGGCTGGATTTTAAATCGCGAATTTCGGCCGGATCACTTTTGCCAACCACATATAACATCTTGGCAATTTGCTTTGCAATATGCATGCGATGCATTGCGACAATCCGCGGGTCAAAATCGCTTAATAATTTACCATATGCAAATTCATACTTTCTGATAACAATATCTTTGTACGGTATTATTGTCATAGACGGAATTTTAATCGGTGATATTTTACGAAATGTATCAACAATCCGTTGTTCACGATACGCAATATCACGTCCATCGTGTAACAATGGAAATTTAAAAACATGTTTGTCGTTCAAAATAACAACAAAGTTTTTGCATCCATAACCAACCCTTGTTTTAATTCTGCACTGTTTCATATTGCGCGCGAACCAACGCACATATTCAACATATTCCCAGACCTGTGGATAACGTATCATCGTGCGCACTTTATCACGCAGTGATTTTCGCCAAATAAAACAACTGATAATATTAGAAATCAAATGACGCATTATGCACCACCCTACTCTTCAAACAGCCCCATTGGCCGTGCAACATCCCACCAAAATTCTGAATAGACCGGCCGGCGTCCACGTTCCGCCCACGGTTTCATATAGTCCGAATAATGCAATACAACCAAATTGTGTTTCAATTCATCCAATTGCACCGGCGGATATATTTTGAATATGCGGGAACCATGCGACAGTTGGAAATTATACCGCAACGGCAGGAACGAAATCCGTCCTTTTAATGTATAATTCAAAACATCTTGGTCTGGATTTTTGTAATCTTCTTTTTGTGAAACCTTAATCCATTTGTCATAAAAATTTTCTTTGCGGATTTTATCCAAATCCATCAACAAGAAACCCGAATTTATATATTTGTCGGTCCGTGTTGGTACCGCCGCGATTACATTTTTACCCAAATCGTATTCATAAATATCTATTAAATCACCAAAGAACAAAATATCCATATCAGCATAAATAATTCTTGAAACATCTGGCAACAATTTCGGCAACATTAACCGATACCACATCGCGACCGGCCAATTTCTGCGATTAGATTTATCAAAATCATGATTACCTGGGACAAAATGAACCGCCGATTTAAATTCTTTGACCACCCCACGAATCATATCGCACAATGATTTATCAACATCCGGCGCAATAACACAGTATATATCATAATCACAACGCCCATCGGATGCCACCAACAAAGATTTTATTGTTACCGCCGCCATTTTGGCACCACGTGCATCAAAACAAAATGCCACAGGAATTTTTTCTGGATATTTTTTGCGTGGTATTTTCGTTTGCCCAACCGTAGATATTAACCCACGATATCTTACCTGGTCGCGATGCAAACGGCGCGCCGCACGCGTTTTACCAAACAGCCCCGCAATCGTTGCACAAATCTGACGAAATTTGCTGTATTTATACATGAAATACCCCCTGTTGTAGTTCAACAGTTTTAATATAGGACTTTTTTCCAAACTATGCAAAGAAAAATTATGATTATGTTATATGTTGAAACTGTGGACACTTTGTCGGTTAACAACCATCGTTGTATTCGTATTTTCTACATCGTCTTTTTTGTGCGTCTTAAATTTTAATATTTTGCTAATTTTATCAAAAAATTTTGGTTTAAACATACTTGCCATATCTGAACAATTTTGTTTTTTCGCATTTTCCACCACATATTTTAACAAAATTGTTGGGCTGTTATTCCTAATCTGTTCAAATTTCTGCAACATTTGCTTTTTTTCTGTTTCAGATAAAATGCCATACAGATTTATAATGGCCTTTGATAGAACATGTGCCTGTTTTTGATCCATTTGCTGTTTTGCTTTATCCAGTATATTATCAGCAATTATATTTTTACACCGAATATCCATATCAGATTCGCTGTTTATCAATTGGGGGTATTCCGTCATATCTTTCAAATGTTGTTGTAACAAAGATTCTGTTTCTTTAATCCGTTGCCGACAGATATTTATACCTTTGGATTGAATATCGTTTTCTAAATTTTTGATATTTTCTTTTGCGGAATCTGTATATTTTCCATATTTAGTATCTTGCAATAATGGTGCGATATTATCCATTTGCATATAAATATCCTCTAATTCCGAAATAATATCTTCATACTGCGCAACAATATTCAAAACATCATTGTTATATTTTTCATAACATGCAATATTACGGCAAGATAACGACGGTATCTTATTTTTTATTTCCTGTATTTTTTTTGCAATGGCATCATAAGTTTTGTGCAGTTGTTCATATTTTCTTATGCAAGATTCTTTTTCTTGGACTTCATTCTGTTTTTCTTGTTTTTCACGTTCATATTCATCAGTAAATTTTTTCTGCACAGAATCCGCAAAATCGTGAAGCGATAAACTTTTATCACGTAACGGAACATAGGTTTCATGGGGTTCGCCATCTTTAATCCATGCATTTATTTTTGCACGTTTTATGGGATGCGACTCATAAAAACTTGTTTTGTAATAATCCATAAACTTTTGCCATCTTGCATCATTTTCTTGAATTTTAAACATATATATTCTTGTATCACCTGGTTTTTTCCATAATACATACGTGGCGACAAGTGGATTATTAAATCTGTTCACCATGGTTTCCGGCATATATGTGTCTTTACCAACCGTTTCGTAACCATTTTCTATACCGGCACCACCAAATATTAATTGATTATCTTCACGATTCTTGTATTGATGTAAAAAACCAACGGGCTGGCCATTCGGCAGTACACTTCTGAATCCGTTATAATCTTTTGTTCTTGATAAACTTGCATAACTTATGGCCTGATCCATTTTTGTAGATGCGTATCGTAAATATCGTTCATAATCATTTGTGGCAACGGTATAAGGTTCTGGCATCGTAGAACCACTAAATAAACTTGAATCATCAAAATGATAAAATTTACCTATGTCGCGCACATCATCCAACACCATTATGTCATCAGAATGTTCAGCGTCATTCAATAATTGTTCTATAAAATCGGTATCATTTGTCTGTAAATCACGTTGTGTTACCAAATTTTTCAAATCTAAAACATGTGGGTACAATATCTCACATGGTTCCGAATTATTTTTCTGAAAATTTTCCACCAAAGAATACAATAATTTATATATATTTTTTAAATCTTGTGGATTCATTGCCGGTGTTATCAGCGAATACCACCCTTCTTTATCAGCGTCTAAATTTAACGATATTTTTTCTGGATGCATACCATCTGTATCAATATCCAACCCATATTTTTCCAGAAACGGCTTTAACGCACCAATCTGCTTTGTTCTAAATGGAATTTCTATAGCCACAGGTTCGTTGATATTTCCGCCGATAAAAAAATCTATATATTTATCTTCTATCATTATCTATTTCCTGTATGCCATTATACCATAACCAGTTTGGAAATACCAATTTATCGTGATTTTCTAAAATCAAATTTTTAGCGTTTGAATTTTTGATTATGCTGTCTGTACAATTCGCGAGCCGAATTGGTAGAGATTGGACGAGATATTGATGAAGCAAAAAAATATTTAAATATTGAAATATAGTTATAGTGTAATAAAAAGGAAATTTTGATATGAAAAATATAATTAAACTTTGTGCTTGTGTTTGTGTGCTATTGAGCTTGGTTGCTATTTTAAATAATTATATAACATATAAGAGATTACAGTGTGTTGACCACAACACTAAAGGGTATATTTTACGCTTTGTGCCTTCTGATGAATATAAATTTAATCAAAAACGGATAGAAGCAAAAATTGATGCCATCGCTAGAAGTAATTACAGTTTCTTATATGGATGTAGAATTTATGAAAATGGAAAACTTACAAAATTTGTTTATGAATACCCAATGACAGATGAAGCTTTTTCTAAAGATTACACCCAAATTATAGAAAACGTAAACAAATATAAAAATTCACATAAATAGCGGAGTTCCTAGTTGTAAGTTCGAAAGTGGCGTAAATCGTCACTTTTTTATTTCCAACTTTCGAACTCTATGAAACTATTACCAAACAAAATAAAACCCGCCTTTATCGGCGGGGTTGTCTATCTTGGTTGGGGCAACTGGATTCGCTCGGTCGGCTTTGCCGACACTGCGCGCAACCCGTAACGATTTGCGGGCGCGGTGCTTCGCAAATCTACTTGGTTTCGAACCTTTTGCAACGTTCGTTGCAAATGATTCAACCATCCGACCCAAAACCAAAAATTAAAACACCCATTCGGGTGTTTGAATTTCTTGGTTGGGGCAACTGGATTCGAACCAATACTAGCGGAGTCAGAGTCCGATGTTCTACCATTAAACTATGCCCCAAGGCAGACGGCATTATATACCGCGCCATTGCCTTTTGCAATTAAAAAATGCGTTACGATAAAAATTCGTTCCTATGGTCGCGCGCCCGACAAATAAATATAATTTTCAGTAACCAAACCAAAGGAACAAAAAATGAAATTTCTGTCTATTATATCTTTATCTGCCGTTTGCACAGTTATAATGAATAATGCAAATGCATGCACCGGAATTACGATGACCGCCCGCGATAATTCAGTGGTTGTTGCGCGCACTGTTGATTGGTCGGGTTCAACAATGAACAATATATATGTCATTGTTCCGCGTGGACACACCGCACAATCATTATTACCGAACGGTCAAACCGGTGGTGCAAAGTTCACCGCGAAATATGGTTTTGTCGGTTTGGGGATGCAACAGCCCGAATTCGTCGTTGATGGCACAAACGAAGCAGGTCTGTCCGCCGCCCTATTCTACTTTCCCGATTATGGCAAATACCAACCATATTCACCGGCAATGAAATCAAATTCGCTTGCGGATTTTCAGGTTGTATCATGGATACTGTCACAATTTTCCACCATCGCAGAGGTCAAAGAAGCAATTGATAAAATTAACATAATTAACATAGACCCGACGGCATCAACGGTTCATTGGCGTATCACCGAACCAAATGGGCACCAGGTGGTTTTGGAAATCGTAAACGGCATTCCACATTTTTATGAAAACCCATTGGGGGTAATTGCAAATTCGCCGGGGTTGCCGTGGCATTTAACAAATCTGAATAATTATATCAACATCCGTTCGGGGACCGAAAATCCCGTAAAATTCGGACCAATTACACTGCGGTCGCTTAGTCATGGAACGGGCCTGATGGGCATGCCAGGTGATTTTTCATCACCATCGCGATTTGTTCGTATGGCATTTTTCAAGAACTATGCGATACAACAAGATACCGGCTTTGATACCGCGATGCAATCATTTCATTTACTAAATAATGTGGATGTTCCATTTGGTACCGCATTCAAGACAGGAACCGCGACATTTGATATGCCATCGGCAACCCAATGGACAATTGCAACCGACATAACGAACAAAGTCATTTACTATCACACGATGTATAATCGTACCCTGCGCCGAATTGATATGAACAAAATAAACTTTGTAACGGTTCCGTTCCAATATCACCCATTGGACGCAGTTCAACAAGAAACGATTTTGCCCGCCACCATAGATTTATAAATATTTGCCTTTTGAAAAAATGGGTTTATAATCCATGCGGTTTAACAGAAGGAGATGTTATGAAAATAAAACCATTTGCGGGGGTTCGTCCACCAAAAGAAATCGCGGCCGAAGTCGCATCGCGTCCATATGACGTTCTGAATTCCGTAGAGGCCAAAGCCGAGGCCGGTGAAAAATCATTACTGCATATCATCAAACCAGAAATTGATTTTGACCCGATTGCCGATGAACACAGCCAGCCAGTTTATGACAAAGCCGTTGAAAATTTCAAACTGTGGCAAGACCGCGGTTGGTTGGTCCAAGACGATAAAGAAATGTATTATATTTATGCGCAAACAATGGACGGCCGTACACAATATGGTTTGGTCGCGGCGGCAAATGTTGACGATTATATGACCGGCAAAATTAAAAAACACGAATTGACACGTAAAGATAAAGAAGACGATCGTATGATTCACGTCCGCATCCAAAACGCGAACATTGAACCAGTGTTCTTTGCATATCCAGACGTTGCCGAAATGAATGAAATCGTTGAAAATTTTGTAAAGAATAATGCACCCGAATATGACTTTGTGGCCGCCGATGGTTTCGGTCATAAATTCTGGGCGATCCGTGATGATGCAATCAACGCACGTATAACTGAAATATTTAAAAATATTCCGGCAATGTATGTTGCCGACGGACACCATCGCACCGCGGCGGCGGCACGCGTTGGCGCCGAAAAACGTGAACAAAATCCAAATCACACCGGAAACGAAGAATACAATTATTTCCTTGCTGTGATTTTCCCAGAAAGCCAATTGAAAGTTATTGATTATAACCGCGTTGTCAAAGATTTGAACGGTCTGACCCCAGAAGAATTCTTGGCGAAATTATCTGAATCTTTTGATGTTGTGGAAATGGGCACCGAAATTTACAAACCAACCAAATTGCATAACTTTGGCATGTATTTGGGTGGTAAATGGTATTCATTGACCGCCAAGGCCGGCACATACAATGACAACGACCCAATTGGTGTTTTGGATGTTACGGTTCTGTCCAATTTGGTATTTGATAAAATATTGAATCTGGGCGATTTGCGTACCAGCAAACGCATTGACTTTGTCGGCGGTATTCGCGGACTTGGTGAATTACAGAAACGCGTAGATAGTGGTGAAATGGTCGCGGCATTTGCACTGTATCCGGTTACAATGCGTCAAATTATTGACATTGCGGACACTGGCAACATTATGCCACCCAAGACAACATGGTTTGAACCAAAACTGCGCAGTGGTTTGGTAATTCACAAATTGTCATAAAAATAAAAAAACGCCTTCGGGCGTTTTTTTATTACTATTTTTATTTTGAATTTTCTTTTGGTTTTGGTGCGTGTGCATTGGTATATTTCGCCAAGATATCTTGGAATTTTGTTCTGTCTTGGCGAACGGTCATCACATCTTTTATAAACTTTTGTTCACGATCCGGCACACGCAAAACCAGCGATTTATAATTTTTACTTCTATGTGGGCGCAATATTACACCGTTTGCACGAAACAAACGTGTTATTTTCACCAAAAGCCGTGGATCAGAACTTTCTGGAATAACATAGTAAAACCATCTGCCATGGCTATTATGCAAATTTTTTATTTCAAAAACCAAATTGGCCGCGTTTAAAACATCTTCGGCATGCGGTTCCCATCTTGGGAACAAACCCGTTTTAGATAAAAAATACTTCGTTAATCCCATAATAACACCCCTGTTAAACAAACAGACCCAATGTTTACATAGAAATAATTGCAAGTCAAGGATATTAAATTCCAATTGAATGCGACATCTTCATCATGAATATGGATTCATTGCCAAATTCTTTGATGTTATTCGGATTTATACGATATATAAATCCAATTGCGCCATCGGTAAACGGTCCGAAACTATGACGATATGTTGCATCCAAACGAACTTCGCGCGATGACGGTGCCAAATCAATATGCTTTGTTCCATAATCGGTAATTTCCAAATCATATCCACCACTGGTCGCATCAACAATCGCGTAATTCGCATAATCATATTTGATACCACCCTTGGTAACCGCCAATGGCAACGATATACCTAAATTGATATTACCGATATCTGCACCCAACGCAAACGCATTTGAATTTAATTCCGTCATATCAATAATTGCATTTGCCGCCATGTTCGGTGTGGTTTGGGCAAATGTTGCACGCGCACGCAGTTTCAACATATCACCAAATTTCCACGATGCATCAACATCTATGTATTTTGTATCCGCATCCCCGATACCCAGCAAACCTGTTGCATACGCACCCAATATTGTGTTATTTTCGTGCGCCGAACCAATTGCCGTTTTGAATCCTAAATTTTCGCCGTTCCAACCAAATTCTGATTGCGCACCGGCAATAGTTCCCAACCGCATTGGTTCAATGACCGATGAAATCGTCGGATCATTTTCCAGTAACCCTTCGTCAGTTATCGCACCCGAAAATGCGCGCGCACCAAATGTCCATGAACCATGTTTATAATCAACACCGGTTGTTGTTGCATTTGATGCCAACGACAATATCGGATTGGCAAGCCCTGTAAACCGCGATTCGTTATCTGTTAAATATCGCTGGTAATCTGCGGACATTTTCCAATTACCCAATGAATACCCAACACGCATATTATCCAAACCGCCCATATTATCGTTATATGCACGCGCCGAACGCGACAACGCGAACGACATATCACCAATATTCATTGTGTTTTCGTTATTATCACGAACACGTAAATCACCCAACACATCGCCCATATACAGTGCACTGCGCGTATTTGCGCCAAATGACAAATTGCTTTCCCACACACGTGGAAGGCGCATAGAACCATCAACACTTTCCAACATATCGTATGCCGCGGTGTTAATCGCCGCACGTCCCAAATTCAACGCAGACGAAGAACGGAAATTCGTATTTGTCGCCGCGCGCCAATATGCGTTGCCCGACGTTGAAACAATCTTGCCATTACTATAGAAATACAGATTTGTCCCTGGTGTCGTTGCACGTTCAAGGTTTATAACACCATATCCATAAACCTGTTTAAATATGTCAAGATAGTTGGCATTATTTGTATTATCCAACAGATACTGATATTCGGTTGGCATATCATACATAGATTGCAGATGCGCGATTAACGCGGCCTCATTTAATTGTGTGCCCGATGACAAACGATGCAGATACGGACCATCCGCAGTTAATGCCAGCAAAGTGAATATCTGTTGTGGTGTCATATAGTAAAACGCGGAACGCAACACACCCGCCGCACCCGCCGCCGCAGATACCGCCATTTCATCGGTTATGCCCGCCGCCGCGAAACACCATGGATCCAATGAACTGGTTCCGGTTCCCGCAATCCCACACATACGCGATTTATAATATTCTGGGAACCCATCAACATTTGTCGTCCACTGGGCCAATGTATATCTGTTTGCATTTGTATCGGCATTTGCCGCGATTGTTGTTGTGTTTTCGGTACTGGCCCCGACCGCCACAACCGACATAAACAGGTGTTCCAAATTGCTGTACACCAACGGTGCCGCATTTTCAAATGTCGCGTCTTGAACCGTATCGGCATACAACGCGCCGGTTTGTTGCAACGACGCACCGGTTGAAAAGATTGTTAGTGGTTGATACGACGACCCCAGCCCATTAAAGAACGCTTGGGCATTCGTGCTTGGTAACAAAGTATTATCAGTTGATTCACCACCATATGTTCCTTCTACAAATCCCAAGAAATATGCTTGGGACAAACTGCTTGCCAAAACATCTTGAACGGTGTACGCCGAACGACTGTGCAGTGGTTCAACCACATCGGCATTTGCGATAATATCAACCCGCGAACGACCGCCCGTTGCAATATCACCAACATACGAACGCGCCGCCGCATCACGTAACGCCGTATAATTATAATAATCTATACCCGTATCTGAAACCTGTTTGGCAAGACGCAAAACACCCGAACTGGCCAAATATGCGGCATCTGACATTCCATCGCCATCAAAGTCAACATAATATAACCCGCCGTTTAAATATCCATAGTAATACTTTGTGTTTCCACCTTCTTCGTATGACCAAACCACACTTTTTGTAGAATCCATCAATTCTGATGAAACTATCGCCGCGACCGTTGCCGTAACACCGGTACTGGTAAATGTCATTGTATCACCAACGTCAATATCCAACCCCGCGGTACTATACGACCCGGCGACCGAATTATCTGCGTCAACCATAACCTTGCCACCACCGGTGCGATAAATTGTCATCTGACCATTTGGCATAAAACCGGCGAAATCACCATACGGATTTGTTTCAAAATTTCCACCGACTATCTTGCCCAACAAATTATTATCACTGGTTGCCGATCCATTGTGTATCGCCGTTCCCGAATTTGATAAATCAAAATATTCCAGCATCGTGCCATCTTCCTGTGATAAATCATCATCTATTGAAGAACTATTCGCACCAAGGGTTATTCTGTTGTTATAATACTTACTGGACATATTACCATTTGCCGCCGGATTCAACGACGAAATACCCGAATTCGTCGTCCACAGCATCAGTTTATCCTGTAATGATGAACCATCAACGGCGTTAATACCATTTGCCGTTATAAGCGCGACATTTACCGGCCGTCCACCCATCACCGAATAAGAACCCAAATTATATATTGGTTCGCCCGCAGAATCATTTAATGCCAACGGTCCCTTTGTTGTGGTATTGCGCAATGTACGCATTCCTAAATATCCACGCGCCAACGGCGAATACCCACGCATCAACAACAAATAATTCTGATTTTCATGGGTATTGTTCATTACGTAAAAATCTTTGTAATAAATAGTTTCTTCATTATCTACATCATATTGTGTATAATACAGCGCCAAATTATTTGCGTAATTTGTACTTTCCTGTGTTGCATTTAACATCGCCGGCCCATACGGCAACGCCCCCGGCATCCATGCGGTTCCATCAGTGGACGATGACCCACCACTGCCACCGCCGCCACTGCCACCGCCCGAACCGGACGATTTGTGGTTTTCATTATCATGGTCAAATACATCGGTCAGTAAATATAACCCACCAACAACCACGGCGACACCGGCCGCCCCCAATGTCAAACTTTGCGCCGTGGACAACCCATCAAAAAAACCACCGGTTGATTCCGATGAATTTCGTGCCTGATACGTTTTTATTTGGCGATCACACTGTGATGCATCCGCCCCGTACATTTGCAAAATCTGGGCTGCACGCAAATCGTTATTCATTAACGCCGTGCAAACCAACGACAGCCCCGTATTATCAACATAATTTATATCCGCGCCATTATTAATTAAAACCTGCACCTGTTGAATGTCGGCATTTTTTGCCGCAGACAAAAGTTGCGCCGCGGACGTAAAATCATTTGACACCGCGAACGAACCGATTGGTGCAAAAAACAACGCAACCGCAATAAATCTAGTAAATTTCATATGTGAACTCTCTCCGTTTTTCACATTTTAACATAGAACTTTTATTTGTGTCTAGCAAAAAAACAAACGGGACAGCGCCCTGCCCCGTTTGTATTTACAACATAATACAGTTATCTGCTCTGACCATATACGGTCTGATTTTGATATACTGGAACACCATTATCTTGTAATTGTGGCTCTACCACGAACACTGATATGGATATGTGTTGAACATGTTACCGTATCATCTACCACAACTGGTTTTTCTTCTTCTTTTGGTTTTGGTTGTGGACGTGGTTGTGTACGTGGTGCTGGTGCCGGCTGTTGTGTCACAGTTTGGCTACCTGAATTGCTGCTGTTAACATTTGTGCTGTTACCAACATTTACATTACCCGAACCACTGTTTGTAACATCTGTGGTATTGTGAACTTCTGTTTGATAGATTGTTGCATCACCACCAACGAAGATATTACCATCACCTGTATTATAAACTGGGTATTCTGTTGCAGGATAGCATGGATGATAGCACCCACCGCAATCGTTGTTATTACGTTTACCCTTGCATGATACCGCCATAACAGCAAGCAACGCAACACCACTCAATTTGACCAACAAATTCTTATAACTGTTTCTCATTTTCAAACTCCTTTTTTAGTTTGCTTGACAATATTATAGACAAATTTTTTCTGTTGTCAATAGGTAAATAAAAATATTTTGCAACAGAACTGTTTTTTTGATATAATCAAGACATTGGACAAGAGAGAATGAAGCGTTTCATATTGCTTTTTATGGCTGTATGCGCCGGTTTTCCGGTATTTAGTGGCTATGCCGCAACCAGTCGTTGTTCCAAAATGAACCTTACGCGGTGTCTTGATTCCGCCTGCGCAATTAATGCCGGCATAAATCCGGCGGCACGCTGTCAATATTGCGGTTCTTCAAACGCGGGCGAACCGCCGTCCACCAAGAATTTAACCAATGTTACCGCTGGCCAGTCCACAAAATATGCACTTAGTGCCAAGGAATTATCCGTCGCACCATCAGATCCGGGTCAACGTTATGTTTGGGCAACGACCGAATGTATTAAAAAACTGCCAGATTGCGGTCCCGATGACGCATCCGCGGCATACGATAAATTAATTGAACAATCGTGTAAAAATGCCGGTGTAACCATGCAAATTGCGGCCACGATGTCCAGCATCAACAAAAAACCAACAAAAACCAAATGCAGCGAAACATTTACAATTTGTATGAATAAAAAATGCGGTTCGGGTTTTGATTCTTGTCCAACCGATACCGATTTTGACCGTTCAATTGCCGAATGTGGCGTTGATGCGACGGGATGCGAAGAATATTTTGCAGAATTTCGTAAAACATATACCAGTTCCCGCAACAGCGTCGTGAAAAATCGCGATAATCTTGTTGCCGCAATTGTCAAAGATTACCAAAACAAACGTAATGCGATGGTAAACGAAACGCTAACGGCATGTAAAAACGGCAGCATAACAAAATCATGCGTTGACACCGTATGCGACAACAATATGCGTAACAAATGCAAAAGCGCGGACGAAAAAACAATGGCACAACAATTATGCAAGTTCTATGAAGTTGCATGCACAGTACTGAAATAACAAAATGAAGAAAACATTGAAAATCTTTTCAAAAATATTTGTGTTGGCAATCGCCACTGTTGTGATTTGCACCTTTGATGTGTCCGCCGCCACGAAAAAAACTAAAACCACAAAAAAGACGACAACGCCCGCGGCAACAACGGCTATTGTTGACAACAAAACATCAAAATTTAATGAAACACTTTCGGACATCAGCGCCGCGGCCACCGACACATCGGAATCAGATCGCGCAGAACGTGTCCGCCGTCAACGTGCATTGTTGGACGGTTCTGGGAATAATGATTCTTCGCCCAAGGCACCAAGTGTAACCGGTGCGAACACATGCGATACCGCATTGCGTAAATGTATGGCGGAAAAATGTGGGGATGACTTTACGCAATGTTCCAAAGACAGTACGGCAATCTGGGGTGATAAAATGGATTCTTGCCGTCGTCAAACGAAATGTACTGGACACGAATATGCGTTACTGGCACCGGAAATATTGGCTGACCGTGATGCAAATGAACGTATGGCATATTACCAATCGGTTGTATCATGCGGTAATAGATATAATTCATGTATATTCGCCGAATGCGGAACAACATTAAACAAATGCTTGTCAAAATCTGATGGTGATCGCGCCGTTTCAAAATGTGAATCTGTTGCAAAATCATGCAAAGAACAGGACAGCGGTTTGGCATCACGTGTTATGACTGTATTCGGTACATTGCGCAAAGTGGCACAAAACCAAGCCACCAAAGATGAAAAGCGTTTATATGAACTGCGCGATTTGATGCGTAACCAGTGTAAACGTTTCGGTGCAATGTTTGATGAACGCACATTGGATTGTGTGTATACCGTGAATTTCTTTGCGGGCGATGATACAAAAACGCCCAAGGCATCAAAAAAACTGTATGCTGGTGACACTTTCCAATGCAATGCAAATGGGTTTGGTATTGATGTAACAACGTTTAAAGAAAATGCATACCGTTTGACACGTTCACAAACGGCGGCATCATCGGCAATGTTGGGTGCCGGTGTTGGAACCGCCGCCGGGTTATTATCATCAGGCGCAATTGGGCGTGCATTGGAAACCCAGAAAGCAGCAAAAGAAGCAAAAGAAGCCCAAGAAGAAGCAAATAACAATAATAACAACAATGGTAATGGCGATGGAGCTGGCAACGGTTCAGGCGATGGTGCCAATGGCAGCGGTAATGGTTCCGGAAATGGTTCGGGCGATGGTGCCAATGGCAGCGGTAATGGTTCCGGAAACGGTTCGGGCGATGGTGCCAATGGCAGCGGTAATGGTTCCGGAAACGGTTCGGGCGATGCCGCCAATGGCAGCAGTAATGGTTCCGGAAACGGTTCTGGTACTGGTGGCGGAAATTCCTCTAGACGCCCGAGGCCCTTTGAATAATAAATAACACATACATATGTGAAATTTATGAAACCCACAAAATATAGTTTTTCATTATTTTTGTTGTTTATTGGCGCTATGCATAATGCGTATGCGTTGGAAAATTCGCCACAGATACAGCGATTGCTTAATGAAAAACAGAAAAAAATAGAAGAACTGGAAAAATGCGACGGTAAACGCAAAGGGTTCATGATTGCGGGGATTTCTACAATTGGTTTAACGGCGGTTGGTGTCGGTGTAAATATTGCCCAGGCAAACAAAAGCAATCAACTGTCCGAACAAATTAACGCACAAAACACCGAATTAAAACAGCAACAAGACAAAATATCTGATATTAACAAAGAAATATCACAGCGCAGCGCCGAACAAAAACGCACCGCGTGTGAATCAGATGGCCTGCACGTGTACGTAAATGGCATATGCCACGACAAGGCACAATATGAATGTACCCAATTGGGCAAAGTATGGGTAAATGGCACATGCCAAGACAGACATGTTTCTGTTTCATCACAACTCGTTAATACCGCACCAGCAAATAATAACGCCACAACCGGCACCGTTACAAACACACCCACAAATAGTAATACGCCGACCAGTACCGTTACCACAACGACCACAACAAATGGTAATCATATTACCAGCACTGTTACCACAACAACAATTACCACCACGAAATCTGGTGGCACGTCTGGCGCTACATGCAGTTTGAACTTTGATGCATTGGCGCAAAATATGGTTATTAATCGCCCCATAGATTTGTCTGCGTGCAATAAAAATACCGCCGAATATATTTATGGCATTCGAAATTTGGAAAAGGCGTGTTATCCAATGGGAACGAAACTTGTTTTAAAATCTGATAACCGAACCGTTGCATTTCACCGGGTTGAAGCGGTCAAAGATAACAATTCTTTCACATGCAAATTCAAAGATTGGTTCACCATCACATATCAAAATCAAAAATTCGGCGAATTGGATAAATGGGAACCCGAAACCACACCTAGTAATTGTAATGATACATGCAATCAAATCAAACCATTTGCATCCGCCGAAGATAGAAATATCGCCGAAGGCAACGCATTCCCCGGCAACAGACAATGTCTAAAGGCATGCGCACCAAAGGTTCAATCGGTATGCAATGCGCTTGTTGGAAAACAATATGGCAACGGCCCTGTAAAAAGCGCAAACGCCGTTTATAAAATGGACACACAAAATGTGTTCAGATACAGTTGCGAACTGCACCTGTGATAAAAATCAATAATTGACAAATCAAAATTAAATCTTATAATTCGCCCCCGGTGAAATAAAAAGCACAGGATTTTATTATGAGTTTTTATCCACAAATCGCACGCGAAAATTATAATGCCAGAACCGGCGAATACATTCCTGATTGGCAGAAACTTGCGAAAGCGCACAAGGGAATCAAAATCAGCGAAGTAAATTTAAAAAATGGGCATTTCGGTGCGTATTCACCGGCCTATGTTACGACCAACGAAGATTGGCGTTTTGCAATGCAGGAATTGAATCCGCGCGACAAATCCGTTCTGACCGTAATGGGCAGTGGCGACCAAGCCATCGCATTTGCGGTATCTGGGGCAAAGTTGGTTGATACATTTGATATTTCATATTTTGCCAGGGTTATGATGGATATAAAATCTGCCGCAATTCAAACAATGAATCACGAAGAATATTCTGAATTCATTAACAATTTGTACGATACAAAATCTCTTAACGAATTAGATGGGTATAAAAAAATTGAACCCATATGTCCAAAATCATCACTTACCGTTACACGACAAATGCGTGGGTATAAAATTTTCAATCATGGTCTGGGGGCAAGTCGGGAATATATGCCCACCCCCACAGAATACCAAGCCGCCCAAGAAATTATACATACACCGGTAAATTTTATTTGGTCTGATTTGGACAATTTACATACACATTTAAAGAAAAAATACGATATTATTTACCTGTCCAATATATTTGAATATTTTGCTACTGCACCCGAAATTACGGCTGTTTTGAATAAATTGATGTCGCATTTAAATATTAACGGTCAAATTATGATGTACACATCGTGGATACACACAAACACATCTGCGATAATTGTTAATGCCGCAACAAAATGCGATTGGGGTAAAATTAAATCACACGAACAACAAAATGCGGTTATGTTGACATTAACCCGCACACGTTAAGAAATTATTTTGGCGAACTTTCAATTACCTTCAATAAATCGTCGCTGTTTGTGACGATTTTTATTCCAGATTCACGCCATTTTTCTGATACTGTATCAAAATCCATAATATTATTGTGGCCCAAATACAAAACAGGTTCTAAATCTTTTTCCTTTTGGGCATTTAGCAATTCAACAATTGGCGATGGTTTTTGACGGCCTGCCGCAAACCAATCAATATCATCCGCAACCCAGAAATCATCATCTGCGTGAACTGCAATCGCACATTTGCCCGTAATAATCAAATTACCAAAAACTTCTGATTTATGCCCTGCCCCATCCAAGAATTCCTGCACACCTGTGTATTCAGGGGTATTTGGTGTTTCTTCCTCATCGTCATCATCATCGTCATCATCGTCAAATTTAAGATCTGAAAATCCCGGGACATCATTATTGACCACAGATGGTGTATCAAAATCTGTTGGTATCGGTAACCCAGAACCCGCCGGCGCCACATCATGAATTTCAGAAACTTTGACTTCTTCATCTTCTTCTAATGGCTGTAATAAAGACGCAGGCGCTGCCACTGGTGTTGCCACTGGAATTTCTGCATATTTTGATGGGCGATTAAATACAGATTTCTGACGCACCGCATTACTTTTCTGTGCAACCGCAAAAACTTCGCGCATTTCTGCGGGTATACCCGGACGTAAAGTTGGCAAAATTTCTTGTTCAACAACTAATGGTTTCGGCGGTTCTGGTTCGGGCTTTGGTGGTACAATAAAGCACTTTGGCATTGGGAATTTTACTGGTGTCTCTTTATTTTTTACTGTGAACACTGTGGTTGCAACATATAATGGCACCGCCGCCAACAATAAAATTCCAAATACCAACCCCGGGAACCCATGCAATTCAACATGCGGAACTTTTACCCAATGCGCCACAGAAAATATATTAAAATTGAACAGTCCGCGCATAATCAGCCACATAACGAACACATAGCATGCCGTCCACGCAGCCGCGCGCCAAAATCCCAAAGAAAATGTTTTACTGTTCGCCAATGTATTTAACCATTTATTACTACTATAATTATAGACATTTTTTATTATCTGTCAACAAATAACAAGAAAATTTATTTTCTCATAAAAAAATATATAAAAACGCTTTTTTATACCCCTTTTTTATGATATAATACCAGAGATAGAAAGGAGGGTTTTTCATGCATAAACTGCTGGAAACATTGGGTAAAAGTGTAATTTGTTTATCTGTTATTGTGGCGACGGGTGCCGCATTTGGTGCCGACACTGCGCGTGGCGCACAACGGTCACAGACGCATAATCGCAGCACCGCTAGTGCTCGTATGCCATCTATGCCGATATTACCGGTTAGTGCGGTTGGGCACGTTACCACCAACAGCAATACGGTCAATCCGACCCCAAATCCAAACCCAGAACCAGAACCAGAACCAGGGCCAACCCCGCCACCTCCGCCGGGACCAACCCCGCCTCCGGGGCCGACACCACCAGATCCAGATGTTCCGGTTGTTCCAGACTGTCCTGATGGTGGCGTTGAAAATTCGGCATACACCATTGATAACTGCATGAACGATGTTCTTAACTGCGTAAATACAGGTGCGTTGCCGAACGGTATAAATTCATTGTTTAACCAAGATTTGCGTGAATCTATCATCAACGGCATGGGGCTGTGTCTGACCCAGGTTGAAAAATGTGTTTCAACTGTGCGCCGTAATTGCCAAAACGTCTATGCATCTGTATCTGACGTGTGGCTTGATTTCAATGCACGCAAAGTTCAACCAGAATATTACAGATTTGTTCTTGCCCAAACCGGTTTAACACCGACACAGGCAGAAAACACCTGTTTGTTATTGGACCGCAACACATACGGCGCATCGTTTGATGCGATATCCACCAGCGATCGCACAACATCTGAATATGCGCTAAATGTTGGTGCCTATAACAGTCAGCGGAACAATTCATTGACCAAGGCAAATCCGCTTGGTGCGCAAATAAATTCTACGGGTATTGACGGCAAACGTGGATACTATGCACGTTGGGATGCCGAAAAGGCCGAATGTTTACTGCGCGTCGCCGCGTACAATAAAGATACCGCTATTAAGAACAGTTGGTTGTTCGGCATGGTCGGTAACGAAGACCCGGCGGAAGTGTGGCAAGCGGCAGGTTCATCATTTACCTGTAACAAAGATTTGTTTGGTTTCTCGCTGATGAACAATACGAAAACAACCGCGGTTGTTGGTATTGGTGGCGGGACATTAGTTGGCGCGGGTGTTGGTGCATTGGCTGGCCACGGTGATCGTAAATTTGATTGCTCGGTCAAATCAATGCGCGATGAATTGTTAAGTCAAATTCAGAACAACCGTCAAACCGGCACACTGAATCAGTTCATTGAAACACCGATTTCAACCACAGACAAAACCATGACTCAGGCACAATGCCAAGAAATCATTGACCTGTATGACACATGGCAAATGGGTAAAGAAGCGGTTAAAACATGCGAAAGCAAGAATCAAGTAGTCGTTGAAATAAACGCAGAATTTGATATAGACATTATCAGCAAACATCTGCGTTCACAATGCAAGACCGATTCATGCAATATATCCGAAGCGCAGTTTAGCCAGATTCTTGAAGCCATTCAGGCACCGTTCCGTGATTTAGCACAACAGTATTCAGCGCAAATCCAAGAAGCACTTGAATACTGCACGTTCCGCGCATTGAATTTGGCGCGTCGTGACGGAACCGGCGTATATTGCAAGGGTCACGGCAAAGACTGTATATCACGTGAAGATTTCAATGCTGAATTGGCAGTATTAACCAAGGTATTCAATTCATTGGATATATTAAATGGCCAAGAATCAAATCGTCTAAAGACCACGTTAATTGGCGCGGGTATTGGTGCGGCGGCCGGTGGAACCGCGACGGCGATTACGGCATTCGTAGAACGCAACAATATTAATTGCCGCGTTGCGGATGGACTTGCCAAGGTTGGATTTGGTAAATCATATACGATTGATCGTCTGCGCGATTTCTATGTGAAATGGGCGTTGAATTTGCCAGCAAATGTTGCACCGACTGCGGTTGTTACAAACTGCGAAAACTGGGGATTGACATGCGCGTTGTACACTGATTTGAATGAATGTCGCGCAGCACAGTTCAATTATCGTCCGGGCAATTTGTCCAGCACGACTTTGGTTCAAAACGCGTGCACCCCTTCGGGCAGTGCCTGTATCGCAAACGTATCTGTGGCCCAGGCCAACGGCGAATGTTTGACACAACCAGATCCGGATACACCGGTTCCCCAGAATCCAAACGTTCGCACCTGTGACGAATGGCAAAATGCGTGTGCCGCGATAACGCGCCCCGCAGAATGCAATACCGCCAAGGTTATATACACACCGAAATCTATGCAGGTTGCAAATGCGTGTCAATATAATCAACAAAAGCACGAATGCAAAATAAACAAGCAGAAAGCGAAGTTGTATTTGGATACCGCGACATGTTCTGAACATGAACAGGTTAATCCAAACCATCCTGATGATCGCTAAACAAAGTTTCGCATGGTGTCCCAACGTCGTCCATCTGGGCGACGTTTTTTTGTGCTATTGATTAGTTATTAGTGGCCAGTGATTAGTGTTAGTTATAAGTAATTTTAGTAAGCGGCGATTTCTTATTCGTCATTACGACGTAAGTTAGAATCTTGCCATACATCATGCGACTTGTCATATTGAACTTGATTCAGGATTCCGTCAAACATCCTGATATTATTTTCATTGCGGACTTAATTCGCAATCTTGTTTATATACTCGTACGCAGTGCAACAGTGCTAATGCAAATTTGTATTCACCCGCGCAAACAAATCTATTTATTTGGGGTCTAAATTAAATTCATGATGACAAGTACTAACACTAATCACTTACAACTAACACTAACCATTTACACTAATGAAAACGCCGGCGGGGGTGCCGGCATTTATTTTTATATTGGTTAACATATTACATCTTGATTTCCGTAACCGTTTCGACCGGTTCGCCATACGATGAACAATATATACCTTGGTAATTTTGTGTGGTTGTCGTATGTCCATATCCACCAAGGACCTGGATACCACCCTGGCCACATCCGCCACCAATACCAACCACACCACCACCACCACAGTCATCCGTATCTGTGGTAATAATTGTTTCCACATCCTTGCACATTGTTGTTGTGGTCTTTAATGTACAAATGTTGGTACCCGGGCTATAGGTTGACATGATCGTAATTAATCCCATCATATTGCCATTGCCATCTGTTTGAACAAATTCACTTTTGGCGTTGGCCAACGCATCTAATTTATTACTAAGTTTGGCAGCATAAATAACATATCTTCCAGCTTTTAATCCGGATTCACCCATATTCTCATCAAATATGTCCGTTAATTCTGATGCCGATTTATATTTTGCGCACACCCCATCTGTATTATACTGCGTACATATAGGTGATCCCGCCTTGTATGCCATGGCGGCACATGTTGCGGCCTTGATATCATCACTTTGTTCTTCAACGGCTTTGCCCACGAATTCATCATATTTTGCACGATAATTTATATACGCCTTGTCTAATCCGGCACTGAATATCATTTTTGAATACGAATCTAATAAATTCGGGAAACGCGCTTTTTCTCTATCGGTGTCATTCGTACCGCGATTCCACTGCTTAGAGCGTCCATTGATGCACATATCTATGGTTGGATCCGTGGCAAGTGAATCTAGTTTTTGTTTCACCTGGTTTTCCACCGATTGTGCGGATGCCAGAATTCTATTTTTTGTTTCCATATCATATTCTTTAATAGCGTCATTAAGTTCTGTTCTATTTAAACTATATGTGACTTTTCCGTTTTGAGTAGTTGATTGACTTTTTAATAAACCAAAATCCATCAACCCATCAATAATTATTTGATCTGCTTTCTTGTACATTACCAAAGAATCTGTTCCAATTACGTCATTATCGTCAAATGCTTCACAATTGGTCAAACTGCCGCAGACCTCTAATACCTTGGTCTGTGCGGCCTTTTGACATGTACTTAACAAATTATTATCAATGTTCAGGAATATACCCCGTGCAATAGTTTCAAGTTCTGCCTTGATTTCTTGTGCACTTTTAATATTATTTTTGGTATATCCACCTTCAAGATCCCCTTTGTCATATTGACATGACACCAATTTATCCATTGGGCACAAATCAATAATGGAATCCATATGCAGACCAATACATTGTGTATAATCTGGGCCGCAACGATCTTCGGATTGCAAACATTCTTTGAAATCTTTGGTACATGAATCAACACGCATAGATAACAAACGCGCACTAACATAATCCATAATTTTTGGTTCGGCCGCTTCGCACGGATCAATTTGCACTTTACAGAACGCACGCATTGTTTCCGGACGTGTCAAACACATATCATACGAACCATCTGGATTATTCGGGTCAATGTTATCTTTACATGCCTTTTGGAAACAGTCAGATATTGTTGAAATACATGACGTACGCAAATTAGATTCCGCTGTTAACTCCGCGGTTTTTAATTGCGGTGCAACTTCGCGCAGGAATGTATCCCAAACTTGATTTTTTACATTAACACATTGTTGTGTAACCGTCATACATAATGGTTTCTTGGCCTCCAATGTATCGTATGTCCACGCCGCAATTTCTATGGTTGTTGACGCACCCTTAATTTGCTTTACCTTTGGTGTTCTGATACCGCTATCACTTTTGTTTGCCAACAATGTATCACGCGTTGTCTGTTGCGTTACGCATCCAGTAAAATCATCACCACATCCGGCGGTTGTTTGCATACATTTTTTAAATTCAATTGTGCATTGACCCAAATCATATTTATTTGCATTACGATATTGTTCCAACGCGGCTTCGCGCATTGCACTTTGCGCAGATGCCAATTTTTGTGCGCTTTGCAACCGTTGCTGACGCAAACTGTTTTCATATGCACTGCAATCAGAACGTATGCGTTGCTGATACATCAATTCCATCATTTTGGATTGACTGCTGCATGCAGGCAATTGTTCACTGCACAATTTCACCGAAGCGCGATACAATGCATCGCCTTTTTTGTTTTCCAATGATGTACCATCGGCCGACAAAGTGAAAATATCTTCCATTTCATCTTCAAAATCTACGCCCAATGAATTCCAAGATTCTAAATTCAATGATTTGCGTTTTGACTTGCTGGCATTTGCATTGGCCTCTTTTTCAATACTGCTGGTGATTTCTTTGGTTTTGTTCATAATTGCATCGGCATCATCGCCCATTTCAATACATTCAACACCAACCGTTGCCATTTGATAACTTTGGTTATCTAAATCTTGAATTTCTGCCAAAATTGAATCATATTCAGCATTTTTATCACTGCAGATACAGCGACCACCACTGGCATTATCCAACATACAGAAAGAATCCATACAACCACTAAATTTATTCCAGCATTCTTCATCCACAGCCGTGTTTTGTGTTGCCGCCGCAACCTTGGTTCCCGAACTGATAACACTTTGCTTTGCCGCACGCGCCGCAACCGTTGGTTTTGCGCTACGTGCGCTAACTGTTTTTGGGGCAACAGTTGTCGCACTACGCGAATTGACCGACGCAGGTTTAGTTGCAGAACGCGCCGCCGGTGTACGTGCCGCACGCGGCGCACCCGTTGTATTGGTTTGCGTACTGGGGTGTGACGCCGTTCCACGTGCACTTCCGCGCGCCGCTGTCGCGCCATACGCATCAATTCCGCCAATTAAAAATGCCAATATAAACAGTATATTTTTCAATGGAATTCCCCCTATTATCTTTATTATTTTATCACAAAAATAGGGCGACACCAAGCATAAAAATAAAAAAATATGCGGGGATTTTACCCCGCATACTAATAACTAATCACTGATGATTATTTTCCGGTTGCACGACGTTTAACCGCAACGGTCTTTTTGGCCGCAGTGGCTTTTGGTGCCGCCTCTTTTGCAACTTTCTTTGTTGCTGTTTTTTCTGCCTTTGGCGCCTTTGGTGCCTTGGTTTCTTCGGCATCTGTGGCAACTGCTTCTTCGGCCTTGGCCGCGGCAACTTCTGGTTTTACCGCTGGTTTCTTGGCATTTACGTCACGGTCAATAAATTCAATTATTGCCATTGGCGCCGCATCACCATAGCGGAACCCGGCCTTTAACACGCGGGTATAACCGCCTGGGCGTTTGGCATAACGTGGGCCCAATACAGTGAATAATTTTTTAACCGCCGCACTACTTGCATTGCCCAATTCAGACGCAACCAAGCGACGATTTGCAACGGTATCAACTTTTGCACGTGTAACCAATTTTTCCACGACACTGCGCAGATCTTTGGCCTTTGGCAACGTTGTTTTGATTTGTTCTTTTTCAATTAAGTTCTTCGCCAAGCCAATAAATAAGGCCTTGCGAGCATTTGTATCGCGATTAAAAGTGCGACCTGCTTTTTGGTGTCTCATCGGTTACTCCTTTATTTTGTTTCCGCCCTGCTCTTCTGCGAGTGGGATTTTACACCATAACGCGACCTAGGGATATTTTCCCCAGAACCGCGTCAATTTCTTTATTTGTATGGATCTTCATACTTTTTGGCCAATTCCGCAATATTTTCTGGTGGCCAACCTGGAACTTCCATACCCAAACCAAGTCCCATCGCTTCCAATTGAATCTTGATTTCATTAAGCGATTTACGACCAAAGTTTGGTGTTTTCAACATATCGGCTTCGGTCTTTTGGACCAATTCGCCAAGCCAGTTGATTTTGTCGTTCTTTAAACAGTTGTTTGCGCGAACAGACAATTCCAATTCATCAACACGTTTCAACAATTTTGGATCAAATTGCAACGCATCTTTGGCGGCTTCTTCTTCGCTTGGTGCGCTGATTTGTGCCGGATCTTCAAAGTTGATGAACAATGTCAATTGGTCTGTCAAAATACGCGCCGCAAATGCGATTGCATCTTCGGGTGTAACACTGCCGTTTGTTTTGACGACCATTTCCAATTTATCAAAGTCCGTTGATTGACCAACACGTGTTTCTGAAACATTGCTGGCCACGTTCAAGATTGGCGAGAATATAGAATCAACAGGAATCACACCCAACGGCAGACCGTCTGCATGTGCCGTTGCCGGAACATAACCACGACCACATCCCAATGTGATTTCCATATCAAATTGTGCGCCTTTGTCCAATGTGCAGATTTCTGCATCTGGGTTCATGATTTCAATTGCGCTGCTGCATTCAATCATACCCGCCTTAACAACTGCTGGACCAGACACGTGCAAAGATGCCTTGTGCTGACCTTCGCTGTTGGCCTTGAAATAAACGCCTTTCAGATTTAATAAGATATCCGCGACATCTTCGTGAATGCCCTGGATACTTGAAAATTCGTGTTGAACACCATCAATTTTAACATACAGTGGTGCACATCCCTGAAGCGATGACAACAAAACACGACGCAACGCGGTTCCCAATGTCAAACCAAAGCCCTTTTCCAATGGTTCGGCAATCAGTGTCGCCTGGTTCGGATTATGTTCATCTGGGATGATATTCAGTTTCTTTGGCTTAATCAAAGCCATCCAATTTTTTTCAATCATTTAAGTTTCCTTTTAGCTTAGTTTATCATTTTCGCCAATCGGCTGCGCACAAATTCCCTTGCGCGCCCGCGTATTCTATTATTATTTTTTTTGAAAGTCAAGGAATTTAGCATAAAAACACCCGCATTTTGCGGGTGAAATTATTAGTTGCCCCATGGGTTACGATTTTTTGCACGCGAATCTTCATAATCTGCTTTCGCATTATTTATACTATAACGCAACGCTTTTACACAATTAACAAGCCCTTGTTTATTTCCTATATTCCTACATTTTGATTCGCCCTGGCATGAACTTGTGTTATCACCTTGATTACACATTTTATAGGCGTGCGCTATTTCCATATCATTTTGTAATTGTTTTCTTGCGTTTCCTATATTCTTGTCGGCCGCTTTTTCAACTTTACCTAAATTACGTAATAAACAATCGTAAATATTCGCTTTATCCAACAGACCGCAATCTTCGGCTTCGGCCAGACCATTATTGTTGGCCGATGACGAACCGCCTGACGAAGAAGACCCCGATGCATTTCCGGTCAGAACTTCCATCTTGCTGGTCAAAACGGCCTTTTCCAATTGTGTTTTAAACCGTTTTACCATTGCATTTAAAACATCATATTGCTGTTTCATCTGTTGGGCAATAACGGTTGATTTTAACGCAATAATACGATTCATTTCGGCGGCCTGGCTGGCATCGGTCGGGCTTTTTGCCATCCCCGCATTATATGAATGCACCGTACACAACGCATATGCCGGTGAAAAATACTGACAGTCATTATAATCATCGTCATCATCACCGCCCGAATACGCAGCATGCGCCCCCACCGACATTGCACAAACCGCCACCACCGCGACAACACGCAGCAGATTTTTAATATTAAAAATTTCCATATATTTAACCATTATCTGCCAATACCCGATCCAAAATTCCCTATTCCAGAAGTTATACCACCTGTCGCGGCCCTGTAGTTAATATTTGTTCCTGGGGCTCTTTGATCTGTTCCTAATGACGAACCACCACTTAACGACGATGGCGCTAATCCAGTACCAGCCCCCGAAGACGATGGCAACAATCCTGTGTTTTTAAATTGCAATGTCGGTATTATCCCCGATGAACCAATTCCCAACGCACCAATAGATGCCTTCTTATAACACTTTGGCGATTTACTTTCATCCCATTCACATCCGTCTGCATCTCTACCTGTGCAGGTTTCTTCATCACGATACCCCTCACACACCGATTTTTCTATAAGCTCTGTTTCTATCTGTGCTAAGCCCACTGTCATCTGTTGTTCCGTAGGGAAACAATATGTTCTCTTTTTACCCAATTTTTTGGTATTAGCGGCATTTTCCAATTTCTTTAACAGTTCCGCATCATTGTCATTTACCATACAGAATTTTGCGCCACAATCTTCTTTAAAATCAATAGTACCGCCATTTCTTGGTGTTCTGCATGATGGATACGCATCTTGGTTAACCAAATTACGCAGTGTTTCAATATCCAACGTAGCAGATTTCTTCATACCCCGGAACAATGATACATTCATAACAATATCTGATGCACATGCAACCTGGGTCGCGCCGGTCATACCCGAATTTGCATCAATC
>JAEEGK010006740.1_pt1 | contig 27577 bp, 17 predicted proteins | sample 8958771 | NCBI WGS metagenome assembly JAEEGK01 (sample SAMN16246547, study PRJNA631951) | gut metagenome | biome: gut microbiome; feature: rumen; material: SC-attached | host: Bos | place: Iran: Karaj | collected 2018-10 | reverse complement strand
TAATATATAATAATAATAATAATAATAATATTTTAATTAAAGATGATAAATGTTTTTCTAATAATAATAACAATAAAATAACAAAAAATAATACATATCAAAGTGAATTATCTTTAAATGAAGAATTATATTCAAACAGTAATTTTATTTTATATAAAAAAGAAAAAGAAAAAGAATTTGAATCTTTAGAAAAAAAATATTTAGATAATATTGATAAATTAAAAAAAGAAATTAAAGATTTAAAAGATAAAAATAACGAAAATAAAAATTATATTAAAACATCATCAAATGAATTTTTAAATGGAAAAGAAGTTTTTTTAAATAATAAAAATTATAATAATTTAAATAGTAAACTATATGATATTGAAAATAATAATAATAATAAAATTGAAAATGGAATTTCTATTAATTATAAAAATAATAATAATAATAATGATTTAATTAAAAATGAAAATAAAATAGAAATAGATAATTTAAATAAAGAATTAGAATTAACAAAAAATAAATTAGAATTTTCTAATACAAATAATTTAATTTTACAAAATCAAATTAATTGTTTTAAAGAAGAATTTTCAAATATTAGATTTGAAATGACAAATAAATCAGATAAAATAAATGAATTAAAATCTAAAATTTTGGATTTAGAAAAAGAATTAATGTATAAAAAAAATAGTAATTTATTAAATCAAACAAAAGAAAAATTAGAAAAAAATATTAATGATTCACAAAAAAATGATGATGATAATCATATAAATATAAATGATAATATTAATAATAATAATGAACCTAATAATATAAATTTTAATAATGAAGAAAATAATAAATCTAATAAAAATGAAAATAAAAAACTAAAAAATAATATTATAAATTTAAAAGGAGATAGATATAAAAATAATCATAATGAATTTCAAGAATCAAATTCTTTTAGAGGAATTTTATATTATGATACAGTTCCTTCATTTATATCATATGATTCTAAAAACATAATTAAAAATAAAAATATTTCAACAAATAATAATAATAATAATTTAAGAAAAAATTTTCAAATTAAAAGAAATATTATAAATAATAAATATATTAATAATAATAATAATAATAATTTAAATACATTTAATAATTCAAATCAAAAAAATAGTTTAAATAAAGAAGAAGAAATTAAAGAAATTAATAATATTTTATATGAATTACAAAAAATGAGAGATAAATTAAATGATGATTTAAATAAAATTCCTCAATTTCCTAAAAAAAAAATTCAAATTGATAAAAGAAAAAATTTGGAAATAGAAATTGAAAATTATAATAATAAAATTAATTCAGAAAAATTGAAATTAAGAAAAATTAAAAATTATAAAAAAGAATTTTAAATTATATATAAAATATATATTTAATTTTATAAATAAAAAATATGTTAAATTTATACATTATATTTAAATATTTTTACAATTTTATTTTATAATAATAAAGAATTCATGTATAATAATATTATTTTACTAATTAATAACATTTTTATAATTAACGAAAAAAAAAATAAATATTTTTTTTAAATATTTATTAAAAATTTAATTTAATATTATTATTTTTTAAAATACTATTTCATATTATAATTCTAAATATATTTTTTATAATTTATAAATTATATTAATATTATAATTATTTTGTTATTTTTTTCATCTCCTTTTTAATTTATATTTTATAAAAATAATATTTATATTATTTCATTTAAATTTTTTTCAAACATTTAATAGTAAAATATTTATTATTTACATCATTTTATTAATCAATAATAAAAAATATTTAATAAATTTAATTTTTATTATATATTTATATCAATTATTTTAAAAATATATTAGTTATAATGGGACCAGGTCTTTTCAAAGAATGTTGTTTAAATGAAGAAAACAGAAAAACCCAAAAATACGATGAATTAGAACATTCAAGCGTGTATGAAAAAATAAATGATATTCCTTATTCCGAAATTAATTTCTCTGATAAATGTTTATACATTAGAAAACTTAGTAATATTCCTATTAGCCAAAAAAATGTTATTAGAAACATTAAAGGTTCACCTTATGAATACTATGATATATTAAATAAAATTGGAATTGGAGCTTATGGTCAAGTTTATAGAATAAAACATCGTTTTACGAATCAAATTCGGGCAATGAAAATTATTTCTCGTTCGCAAATTAAAAAAAATTATTCAAATTGTGATGAATGCATTGAAAATGAAATTGATATATTAAAAGAAATAAGTCATCCGAATATAATTAAATTATATGAAGTTTATAGAGATGAAAATAATTATTATTTAATAGATGAATTTTGTTCAGAAGGTGAATTATTAAAATATTTAGTAGAATTTAAAAAATTACCTGAATATATTGTTAAAAAAATCATGTATGAATTATTTACAGCAGTTGGATATTTACATAATAATGGAATTATACATGGTGATTTAAAATTAGAAAATATTATGATTGATTGTAATACTATTAATAATGAAGATGATGAAAATATCGGAAGAAAAAGTAGTTCTGAAAGTTTTCAAGAATATTTAAGTATGAATAGTAGCAATAACGAAAGTGATAATAATGATGAATCTAATAATAATATAAATAATATTTTAAGTTTTAATTCATCTGAAGAAACTTTAGTAAATTTAAAAGGAAATAATAATATAATCACAGATTCAAATATAAAAGAAAATAATCTTATTATTAAAAAAGAAGAAGAAATTCAATCTCCAAAAAACACACTTTCTCATTTCGACATAAAATTACTCGATTTTGGTCATTCAAAAATTTTTTCACCTCGAATATGTCAAAATTTAAACGACACAATAGGAACATTATTTTACGTTGCACCAGAAGTATTAAAAAATTCCTACAACGAAAAATGTGACATTTGGTCATGTGGAGTAATAATGTATATTCTTTTATCAGGTGAACTTCCATTCACAGGTGTTACTGAAGATGATATTAAAAAAAAAATTTTAAATGGTCGATTTTGTTTTTACAAGAAATTTTTTAATAACATTTCACCTGAAGCAAAAGATTTAATGCGAAAATGTTTCATTTATGACCCAAAAAAACGAATTAGTTTTAAAGAAGCTTTAAATCATCCATTTTTTAATGATTTAGATGATATTATTAATAAAAATGATGTTGAAATTATTAATAAAACAAAAAATATTATTTTTAATATTTTAAATAATTCTCATAAAGAATCGAAATTATTTCAAAGTATTTTAGTTTATTTAGTTTATAATTTTGGAGATAAAAAAGAAATTTCTCAATTAAAAAAAATATTTTTTAATATCGACAAAGACAAAGATGGAAAAATTTCATTCATTGAATTAAAACAATGTATTGAAAATTATGGTTATAATATTGATATTAATCAGCTAAAAATTATTTTTAATACAATTGATTTTAATAACGATGGTTTTATTGATTATCCAGAATTTTTACAAGCAACAATGAACAAAGAAAATTTATTTACGGAAGAAAATTTACAAACCGCGTTTAAAATTTTTGATACGAACAATGATGGAAATGTTTCTGTTGATGAAATTGAAGAAATCATTGGAATTACAGGAAAATGCAAAAGAAATAAAAATTTAATTGATCAATTATTAAAAGAAATTCATAAAAATAAAGAAGAAGAATTTTTTACTTATGATGAATTTAAAAAATTCATTTTAGAAAATAAAAATAATAATAACGTTATTAATAATGTTAATAATGATCTTAATATTAATGAAATGTAAATAATAATTTGTAGAACGTAATATAAATTAAAAAATTTAATTAAAATTAAATGACAAATTATTAAATAAACTTTTATATTTATTTTTATTAAATTATTTACAAAAAATTAATATAAATTTATAATATTAATTATACCATTAAATAAATAAATAAAATAAAATTTATAAATGTGAAATAAAAAAAAATTTAAAAATTTTTAATCCATTCATCAAAATTAATTTGATTTTGATTATTATTTTCTTTTCCCGTTGTATTTTTTTCATGAATATTTTTTTCCACAAATTGCGAATAATCTTCTTCTTCAACACTTTCTTTCTTATTCAACGTTGGAATAAACGCCGGTTTTAAATACATTCCATTCAAACCTTCCCAATCAAAATCATTAAAATACTCATCATTTTTAATATCATCAAACTTCACAATTCTATCGACAACATTTTTTTTCAACAATCTAACAACCAAACTTTTAAACAGATCATCATTAATATAATCAGGAAAAGAAATATCATTACTAACAATTTCCTTATAAACATCAACAGGATCTTTACATTCTTCCCCAAAAGGCAAATAACCAACAATAAATTCATACATGCAAATTCCAACACTCCAAATGTCAATCTGAAACGAATATCCTTTTCCCATAATAACTTCAGGAGCCATGTAATGTGGAGTTCCAATGATTGTGTTAGTTTGATCTGAAATTATTTTTGCAGCACCGAAATCAATAAGTTTTATATATCCGTTTTTACATACCATAATATTTTCAGGTTTAATGTCTCGAAAAATAATTTTTTTCGTATGTAAAAAATTCAATGTTAAAAACAAACTCGCAGAATAAAATTGATTTTGATATTTTGATAATAATCCTATTTCTCTTATTGTGTCAAATAAATCTTTTCCATTTATGTATTCTTCAAGAAAATAAATGAATTTTTTGTCTTTCAAACTTTTTACTAATTTTACAATAAATTGATGGTCAATTTGTAATAAAATTTGTTTTTCTAATAACAAACTCGAACACATATTATCATTAACAGTGTTTTTTATGCTAATTGCTTTAATTGAATATAAAACGTTGTTGTTTTTATTTTTAACTAAACAAACTGTGCCGTAATTTCCGCTTCCTAAAGTTCGAATGCATTTTAAATCTTTTAATTCAATGTTTGTGTCTTGTAAATTAATTCTTTGAATAAGAAATTCATTCATGTTTTTTTCAATGTTTTTTAAAAAATCTTCTTTAATTAAATAATATAATTCACAATATGTTTTTGCTATTGCTGTTGCGGATCTTGGTGAACTTATTAATAAACTTTTTTCCCCGAAAAAATCATTTTTTTCTAATGTTCGTATGTATTTATTATTATTGTCAAAAAAATCTACTTTGCCTGTTTTTACCATATAAAATTCTTCGCCCATTTCGCCTGATTTTATAATAACATTTTTAGCTTCGAATTTTTTTATTTTAATTTTATCTGAAATTTTACTCAATTTCAAATCACTTAAATTTTTAAATATAGAAATTTTTTTCAACGTGTTTATAATTTCACTAAGTTTTAAAATATGTTCAAATTCATTTCCCAAAGTTTTTATTACTTCATTTCTATCTGCTTCTATCAACAAACAATCTTGATCAGAATATAAATTAGTTTTTAATACGTTTGAAATGCCAAAAAAAATTTTTTCTTCAAAGAGAATTTTCCCACGTTGAATTGATAATGAACGTTTATCAATATTATCTTTTAGATCACCATCTATAACAACAATAATTTTATTTGTAATATCAAACCCAGTTTGATAAATAACATCATTATTATTAAATCTTCTAATTTTGAATAAATGAAAAATATCATTAATTAAATTTACATTAAATTGTTTAAAATACATCGATTTTTTCATTGAAGCTTTTATAAAATTTTCATACAAATTTTCTCTAAAATTTTCGCCCATCAAATTCTTAAGCGTTTCTATACTAATCGCATAACAAATTGTTTTATTACTATTGCTAATCACATCTAAAGTTCGATTGCATTCAATTAAAATCCCACGTTCACCAAAATAATCACCTTCTTTTAAATTCCTAATAATTTTTTCACCTTTTTTACACACAACTTCTCCTTCTTTAATAACATAAACACAACTTGAAATTTCACCTTCTTTAACAATCAATTCATTCATTCCATAAATTTCTTTCAGTAAATTTTTATTCAAAATAAATTTCTGCTGCTGATCTAAAACAGACAAAACAGGAATATTTTCAATAAAATGTTTATTTTCTTCAAAATTTTCATTATTAATATGTTCAATAATGATTTTGAAATTATTTCTATCAATAATGTACAATAAACATTCAGTTTTAGTTATTACAGTTCTTGATCGCATTGAATCATGTAATAAAGCGTTTGCGCCGAATTCATCACCGATTTTTTTAACACCAATAAATTTGTCGTTAATGTATAAATTACATTCGCCTTTTTTTATAACATAAAAATAATAACCATAAGTTCCTTGTTTGTATATTGTAACATTTGCTGGAACTGAACATAATGACATTCGTTTTATTATTTCTAAAATTATGTCATCATCTAATGAATTTAAAAAAAAATTCGATTTTATTGATTTTAATAATAAATCTTTATCTTCGAGATTTTCGTTTGAATCGTTTATTATATGAAGATTTTGTTCTTCGGAATTTCGAATTTTGTGTAAATTTTTTTGAGCATTGACTGTTTTTAATAAATTTTTTATTTTCATGTGTTTATTTTGAATTGGATTGTTCATTAAAACATTTGTTGAGTGAAATGAATTGTTTATTTTTGAATTATTTTCAATCGTTTTTTTAATGTTTTTTTTTTTAGTTGATGAACATGTTCCCATTTTAATTTATTTCAATTATTATTATTTTAATTATTATTTTTATAATAATATTTTTATATATAAATTTAATATTAAAATTACAATATATTTTAAATTTCTACATAAAAAAAAATTTTTTTTCATTAAAATTATTTTTCATTATTTTCATCTTCATCTTCAATTAATTCCGTTTCATTAATATCATTATTATTTTTATTTTCATCAACAACATTTTCTTCAATAAAATCATTTTTTTCATTTTTTCTATCAAAATTTTTCGATGTTTTCAAATTAAAATTCTCCGAATTACTATTATTATAATAATTATGATTTTCTGGTTTTTTATTAATAAAATCTTCATTTTTAATTTCAACACTTTGTAATTTAATATCAATAAAACAAAAAAATTTATCATAATCTCCTCCAAACAACTTAAAAATTTCTTTTTTCTTCACAACACAATAAATTTCAATAATAACAATCGGAACAACAAGTGCGCCACAAAAAACAACAAACGCCGCAATAAAAGCATTCGCAACTTTTATTTTTTTATCAATCGTATTAACATAAAAAACAACGAACAAAACAATCATAGTTAAAAAAGTTAAAAAAAAATACGAAAAAATTGTTATTTTTATAAAATAATTTCTAAAATTATTTTGAAATGATTTACATTTATTTATTGAAGCTGGTTTTAAAATATTTATTTTATTTCCAATGCAACAATAATCATCAGAATAAAAAGATTTATTATGTAATAAAGAACAAAAAGTTCTATAACTAATGTCATAAAGTTTATTTCCTGTTCCATAAACAGTGTTTAATGTTATTAATGAATTTGAATCTGCGTGTTTTAAATTAAAAGGTGTGTAATAAATTAAAGATTTTATTTCTATTAAAAAAGACAATAATAATATTAATATAAAATTCATATTAAATTTTATTTATTTTTTATAAATGAGTAAAAATAAAAAAAAAAATAAAAGAATCAAAATTAAATTTGATGAAAAAGATAGAGAAAATTTTTTAAAAAATCAAGGAAAAAAACATTCGAAAATTGAAAGAAAAAAATTTAATGAAAAAAAGAAAAATGAAATTAAAAGAAAAGAAAAAATTGAAAGAAATAAAATTATTAAAGAGCAAATTGAAAAAAGATACAATGAAATTCAAGCTATGAAAAAAGAAATTAATAGATATGCAGATTTGTCAAGCGAAGAATCAGAAGAACAATAAAAAATTATTAAAAATTTTCTTAGAAAATAAAAAATAATAATTATAAATTAATTTTATATTAAAAATAATAATATTAATTTTATTAAAAAAATAATTTCAAATATTTTATTTATTTATTTTTTTATATAAAAAATAATAAAATTTATTTATATTTATTTATAAATAATAATTTAAATATTTTTATATTACATAATTATAATTAATTATAATACATTAATGTTTGTTTTTAATATCAATATTTTATAAAATTTTCAATATTAAAATAATATTTATAAATAATAAAAATATGAAAAAATATTAAATTAATTTATTTTTCATTTGAAGCTTCTGTACTACAACTTCTTATTTTATAATTACTATTTCTTAATTTATTATAATCTTTATCATTATTATTAAAACTTATACTATAATTTTTTTTCCTATTTTTTATTAATTTATTTTTATATTTTTGTTTTATAATATTAATTTCTTTTTCTTTTTTAATTTCAATTATTTTAATTTCTTTATTAAATTTTTCTTCTAATTTTTTAATTTCTTTTTTTTGTTTTTCATTTAAATTAATCATAATATTATTCAATTTTTTTACACATTTTTCTTTAAATTTTTCAATTTCTTCTTTTTCAATTTTTTCTATTATTTTTTTATAATAATTAACTTTTTCTAAATCATTATTATTCAAAGCGAAATTTTCTTTACTTTTTAATTCAATTAAATTCTTTGAAAATTTAAATTTATTTTCAATCGATTCAAAAAAAATTTGTTTTTGCGAAATAATTTGATTTTTATGCTGAAAAATCAAATTTTCTTTTTCTTTTTTAAAATTTAATTTAATTTCATTCATAATTTTTTCATAATAAATTTCAATGTCGTAAATTTCATTCATAAATTTAACATTCAATTCATCATTTGAATTATTACTAAAATTATTATTATTAAAATTAGAAGAATTTGACAAACTCTCAGTTAAAATAATATTATTTTGAATATCATTAATATTTAAATTTTTATTAAATTTTTTATTTTCAGGTTGTTTATAAATTCCTTCTTTAATAAATTCATCTTTTAATTCTTTAATTTCTTCTATTTTTTCATAATAATGTTCAATTTTACTTTTAATATTATTATCATTCATATAAAAAAAAAAAATTAATTTATAATAAAATATTCAAATATTTTAATATAAAAAAAAAAATAATAAATAATAATAATAATAATTAAATGGGATGTGAATGCAACCAAAAAGAACTTCTTTCAGATGGTAACATCGTAAACATAAACTACTTTAAATTATTGTACCCAATCGGAAAAGGAGGATTCGGCCGAGTTTGGAAAGTTCAACTAAAAAAAAAACCAGCAAACTACAGTTCACATGCCCCTTCTTTCTTCGCAATGAAAGAAATGTCAAAAAGTAAAATATATCTAAAAAGAAGCATGGACTCAATTCTAAATGAATTCAATTTCCTCAAAATCTGTCGATATCCTTTATTAGCAAACATGAATTACGCCTTCCAAACAGTCGATAATTTATACATTGTTTTAGACCTCTTAACAGGAGGCGATTTGAGATATTTAATGTGTCGCCGCAACAAATTCACTGAAAACGAAGTGAAATTTATAGCAATTAACATAACATTAGCATTAAGTTACATACACAGTAAATCAATAGTTCATAGAGATTTAAAACCAGAAAATTTAGTTTTCGATCAAATTGGCTATTTGCATTTGACTGATTTTGGAATTTCCAAAGAAGTAAAAAACATCAAAGACAACACAAGCGGAACGCCTGGTTACATGGCACCCGAAGTTTTGTTAAAGCGACTTCATAATCAAACAGTTGATTACTACGCGTTAGGTGTAATTATATATGAACTTTCAATGGGACATAGACCATACAATGGAAAATCCCGAAAAGAAATTAGAGATCAGGTTATAAGTAGAGAAATTCATTTGAAAAAAAATAACTTACCTATTAATTACGTAGACGTTAATTTAATTGACTTTTTGAATAAATTGCTCAAAAGAAAAAGCGACATTCGCTTAGGTGCAAATGGAATTGACGAAATTAAAAATCATAGTTATTTTAATGGCGTTGTTTGGGAAGATTATGAACAAATGAAAATTGAGTCGCCTTTTAAATTTTATAAAGAAGATAATTTCGATAAAGAATATGCAAATAAAGAAGATGAAGCAGTTTATAATTTAAATAAAGAAACATTCACAAATAATTTCAATGAAAGTGGACTTTTCGATGAATTTTATTATGACATTAACAATGTTGAAAATGATGATGATTATGAATATCCATACATGAATCAAAATAATAAAGTTAATAACAACCAAAATAAAATCAATGAAAATAAAACTTTGAGCAATGCGGATAAACATACAAAAATTAGTAGTATGAATGGCGTTCCAACTGATATTTATGGCGTTAATGATAATAATAATAATAGTGAGAAAAAAGAAAATAAAATAAAAGATGATAATAATAATAAAACAATCAATTCAAATATTGAAGAAGGAAAATATAAATATAGTAAAAGTAGAGTTGAAAGAGTTATTAGAAATAGTGTTGTTGATATGACTGAATTAAATAAACATAATTTTGATGATGAAAAAGAAAATAATAATAATAATCATAATGAAAATGAAAATGAAAATAAAAATGAAAATGAAAATAAAGAAAATGTTGTAAAAGAAGATTAAAATATAATTAAAATGTTTTTATAAATTTTGGTTAGTAAATAAAATAGTCATTTTATATATAAATGTTTAATTAATTTATTTTATATAAAATATATATAATAAATATTTTTATTTAATATTATCATAATAATAACAATATTTTTATTAGTAAAAAAAATGTGCTATTTCTATTTTTATATGATTGAAATAAAATTATAAATAATTAAAATAAAAATAAAATTAATTATATGTTTAATTTATTATTTTTAATTATAATTTTTATTATTAATTTATATAATTTTATTATTATTATTAAATAATATTTAAATTATCATTAAAAATAATAATTTTTTACATAATTTTTTAAATATAAAAATAAATTTTATGAAAATAAATTTCTTTCTGCAAATTCTATTTAAACAAAAATAAAAATAAATATTATTATTATACTTTTAAATATTTAATATGCATATAAATAAAATAATAATACTTATATTATATATTTATAAAATAAAATAATAATTTAATTAAATCTATTTCTTCGTACTATCTTTATTACCAATATTATTATTAAAATTATCTTTTTTCCAAAATTTATTATCTTTATGAATATTTAAACTTTTAGCTAACAAAGAATTATTATTAGTTAAACCAGTTGCTTTAATAACAGGCTTTAATTTTTTATTTTTATATTCAAAAGAAACATTTAAATGATTCGTATCTTTAATAATAGGCAAAACTATATTATTATTATTATTAGTATTTTTTTGTTTATCTTCTTGTTCTTCAGTTTGAATGTTATTATTATTTTCTTCTTTTTTTAAATAAAGTTTTTTATGTTTTTTTTTGTCATCTTTATTAATATTTTCATGAGATAAAATAATTTCATTTATACTTGGACGTTTTAAATGATCCTTTTCATTTACGTGTTCTATATTCATTTTTTGAATGAAATTCGTACTATTATTTAAAAAGTTGATTGGTAAATTTGGTTTTTTTTTTATTTTTGGAAATTGAATTTCTTTATCTTCATTATTATTATTATTATTATTATTATCTTTGTCAAAAATTATTTCTTTGTCATATTTAAATACATTATTATTTTTAATGTTTTTTTTTGGATTTTTTTCATCTTTTTTTTCTTCTTTTTTTTCTTCTTTAATATTTACTATGTCTTCTTTTTCTTCTATGTTTTTTTCTTCTTTTTCTATTTCTTTTTCTAATTTTTTTTCTAAATTATTATTAATGCTTGAGTCAAAAAGATTTTCATTGCTTTTTTCTGTTTCGATATTTTCTTCTATTTTTTCTTCTTCTTCTTTTAATTCATCATCGTTTTTATTATTTTCATCTTCATTTTTTTTATTTTCATTATTATTTTCATTATTATTATTATTAATTTCATTATTATTTTCATTTTTATTATTTTGATTATCATTATTATTATTATCATTTTCATTAATAATATTATTTTCATTATTATTTTCATTTTTATTTTCATTATTTTCATTATTATTATTTTCATTATTTTCTTTTTCAACCTTTTCTTTTTCTTCTTTAATTTTTTTAACCATTTCATTAGATTGTTTAATAATTTCTTTCATAGAATCATCCGATTCATTATCTTCATTTAATCCATTATCCAAATCTTCTTTATTCCTTTTACTACTTAAATCATTACTCACATTAATTCTACTCTCGCTCATTTCAATATCAATAACTTCTTCAATATTTTCACTACTCACTCCAGTTCTACTTAAATTAATTTGTCTATTATATTCATTCAATCCTTTTGTTATTAAATCTTCAATATTATTAAAATCTTGATTTTCAAGAACATTCAATTTTTTATCAATTTCATCATCAACATTAAAATTCGAATCAAAATTTTCACTTTTATTTTCTTTATATAAAAGATTACTATTATATAATTTAATTAATTTTGATATTAACGTTTCATTAATTAATTTTAATTCGCGCGGCATTGAAACATTTGAATAATCAAGAAAATTACTATAAATTAAATGCAAATTTTTCGCTGAAAAACTGACTAAAATATTATTATCATCATTGAATTTATTTTCAGTAAAATATTGTAAAAAAACATAAAAAAATTTGTCTTTAATTAATAATTCAAAATGAATTTGACTGAGCGATTCAATTAAATTTAAATAACTCAAATGATATAAATTAAATAAAGGAAAATCATATGAAAAATTAGTTAAAGAATATAAAATATTTTCATTAATTAAATGAGATAAATTATTAATATATTTTTCATTTTTAATTGAAAATATAATTTTAACATAATAAGCTAAAATATCTAAACAATACAATTTAATTCTTTTTAAAATGCTATTTAAATTATCTTCTTTATTATTATAATAAAAATAATTATTATCTATTAATTTTATTATTAAATTTTGAAAAAAATCAATAAAATTTTCCACATTTTCTATTATGTAATTATCTAATGTTTTTCTTGATTCAATGTATTCATTTTCTTTTTCTTTCGAAATTGATTCTTTGAAAAATTCTATTAAATAATAAAACATTTCAAATATTTTTTCATTATATTTTTTAAAATTTTTATTATTTTGATCTAAAATATTTTTTTTAAATATACTAAAATTTTCTGATATGAACTTCATAAAAACTTCATTGTTATTTATCAAAGGAAAAATAATAATATTCGTACAAATATTATAAGAATAATCTTCTTTATAAATGTATTTAAATAAACCTTCTAAAATATAAATTTTTTTTTCTTTTAAAGTCGCATTTTCATTAACTAAAATAATTTGAATACATTCGCAAATAGAAAAATTCGTACATAATTCTAACATATTATTAATAAATTCATAATTATTATTAAACAAAATTTCACTTAATTTTTCAGGATTTTTCTCAAAAATCGAAATAAAAATTTTCGAAAAATAGCCACATAATAAATTATTCGAATTGTTATTTGAATTTTGTAAAAATTGTAAAAAATAATTGCAAACTTGCGATTTATTATCAAAAAAACTATTTTGAATATAAGGCGCATCACTTTTAAGCAATTCTGTGCTTTTATAAGGAAATTTATATGTAATTTCCTCATCATCAGTCATATAAGGCATATGCGTACTATAATCAATTAATTTAATCATATTATTTTTATTTTTAAAAATACTCGAATATTTATTAGGATAAGTGTAAATAATTTCTGTCATTAAATTTTCGTTTTTTAATAAATCATCAATTGAAACATAAATTTGCTCTTCTTTTTCTGTGTTGTTAGATAAATTAGAAGAAGATAAATCGCTTATTAAAGAATTTGAAAAGTAAATTGAATTATATTTATTTGATTTATGGTCAGGCGATAATTCTTTTTTTGATGAGGGTTCTCTATCAACCTCGTCTACTATTATGTTTTCTGAAAGAGGTGGAATAGGGAGAGGATATGGATCTAAAAAAGAAGGAATGTTATTATTGTTATTTTGAGATTCGAGTATTTGATTGGTATTATTATTATTAATATTATTATTATTATCTGTCATTATTAATATTAATTTTTTATATTTATAAATTATTTAATAATATTTTTTTTATTATTTTTTTTGTTTAAATTTATATGATTTTAATTTATTTTATTTAATTTTATTTTTTATTATATTATTATATTATTATATTATTATTATTATGTCTAAAAAAGAAAAAAATAATAATAATAATTTAATTGAAAATAATAATGATTCTTCTTTTTCTGAAGAAGAAGAAGAAAATGAATCATTAAATTCATCAGAATTAAATAAATTAAATAATAATTCAGAATCTGATAATAATAATAATAATAATAATGAATCAATTTCAGACACATTCAGTGAAGAACAAAATGAACAAGAAGAAAAAATAACCGAAACCGAATTTTTAGAAAATCAATTAAAAGAAGTCGATTTTGAAACATTATTAAAAGCAAAAGAAAATCTTCAAAAAACAAAAGAAAAAGAAAGAAAAAAAATAAACAAAACAAAAATTTTAGAAAACATGAAAAAAATAAATAAAAACAAAGATAAAAACGCTCCAAAAGAATTTAGTGCTTTATTAAAACCAAAAGACAATTTTAAAGAAAGAATTTTAAATAAAACAAATAATTTATTAGGAAAAAAAAAACATTTTAATGATCCAAGATTTAATGATTATTCAGGCGAATTAAATATAAATGAATTTAAAAAAAATTTTTCTTTCGTTAATAATCTCGCTGAAAAATATGTAAAAAAATTAGATAAAATAAAAAATAATAAAAAAATTAAAATAAATGACAATCAATTTGAATTAATAAAAAAACAAAAAAATTTCGTTAAAAATTGGATTTCACAACAAAAAATTAATAAAAAAAAATTGGATATTAAAAATGAAATAAAAAAAGAAAATAAAAATCGAATTAAAGAAGGAAAAAAACCAATTTTTATTAATGAAAATAAAATTAAAAAATTTATTAAAAATAATAATAATTAATTTTTATTATAAATTTTTATTTTTATTATTATAAAATAATTATTATAATAAAAAAATGAAAACAGACAAAATTCTAAAAAAAATAATACAAAAAAACAATGATTTTTTAGCTATTAAAATTCAAAAACCAAACATAAAATTTCTTTCAACAACAACAGCATCAAAACATAAAAAAAATTATAGTTATAATTATAATTTATCATCAAAATTATATCAATTTATTAATTCAACAGTTTCACATTTTAACATTAAATTTAATTTACTTTCTGAACAAATTGATGTTATGAAAAAAGAATTTATTGATCAAATCGAAGGTTTAATTAATTTCATTCCTAATGAATTTCCTTTAATAAAAACACCAAAAAATAACATAAAAAAACAAATTTCACCAATTAAAATTAATAAAAATAATTCTCATATTAATACTGATTCAAATATTATTTTAAATAAATCAAAAAATAAAAAAATTTCTTCAAATTCTTTGAATGAAAATAATAATTTTTATAATAATAAACATTTAAACACACCAAAAAATTCTCCAAATAAAAATAATAAAAATAAAAATGAAGAAATTATTAAAATTTTAATAGAAAAAAATGATTTTTTTGATTTAGATTCTAAATTAAAATTAAGTTATTTAAATAAAAATTTGTATAATTCTATTAACAAAAAAGAAATTATAAATGAAGAATATAAAAAAATGTTAAATATTATTAATAATTTAAAAAATTCTTTTAATAAAAATATTTCAAACACTTTTCCAGCTTCAAATTTAAGTTTTATATTAAAAAATTCAAAAAACGAAATTATTGAAGAAAATGAAATAAATAAAATTTTTTTCGAATTCATTTTTAAATTAAAAGAAATAAATTTCAATAATAATAATAAAAATGATGATTTATACATGATTTTATTAAATCAAACAAAAAAAGAAAGTATCAAACAAATTTTAATTGATTATATGAAAAATATTAATAATAATATTAAAAATTTTAATGATGATTATATTAAAAATAATTTTGAATTTCTTGAAAAAAATAAAATTTTAAGAGATTATAATCAATTAATAAAAAATGGTAATAAAACATTAAGTTATTTTGCCTTTGTTTTTGATGAAATTTATAATATTTTTCAATATGAAATTAATAAAAGAAATAAAATAAAAAATCACGAAAATATTTTAAAAAATATTATAAAAATAAAAAATATTTTTGATGAATAATTTTTATTATTTGTGTTTTTATTTTATAATTATTATTTATAAAAATTACAAATTTATTTTATTATTATTTTATTATTAAATTTATTTTAGAGTTTATGTTTAGATTTATAAATAATTTTTTACATAATTTTAAAATTATAATAATTAAATAAAAAATTATTAAATATTTATTTATATTAATTTAAATAAAAAACAAAATTTATTTTGTATCATTTACATCATTATTTGTATTATCATCATCTAATTTTTCACTTACATTTCCTTTATTTTCAATTTCATTTTCAGTTTCATCAACTTCTTTAATCATTTTAATTTTATTTTTAACATTATTTTCATTTTTTTCTTTCTTCTTTCTATTTAATTTATTTCCAATCATTTTTTTAAAAAAATTATTTTTTTTATTTTCCAACTCAATCGCAAACACATAATCTTTCACATTATCAAATTTATCCCACAAATTTACAGCTATTGTTAAAAAAATAAACATTCCAATAAATTGCTCACATAAATCTTCCATCCATTTAAAATAAACTTTAGCAAAAGAATTCGTTAAAGAAAAAACAAATAAAGATAATAAAAAATAAACATAACAAATGTATTCTAATATTATTATCATATTTTGAATAATCTTTAAAAATTTAATATTCAAATGGAAATTTTTTTTCTCAAAATCTTTCAATAAAATATTAATTTTATTATTATAACTAAATAACCAAATATAAATATTAATCGATAATATTATTATACTTATAAACGAATAAAAACCAAAACTATGATAAATAAAATCACTTTCGTATTTAACTAACCCAATTTCATATAAAACAGCGAAAAAAAAATATATGAAAATTATTATAAAATATTCAATTAAATTATTAAATATTATTTTTAACTTATTATTAAAAATATAACCAGATAAAATTATATAAATAACAACTCTAATTAAAACATTTTTTAATATTCTAAAAATAATTTCCATTGTTTTTAAAGAAAAAACATATTCTCCATCTTTTTTTAAAATTCTATAAAATTGAATACGAAAAATATGTTCTAAAATTATTAAAGGAATCGTTAAAGAAAAAATTCCTTTAATTATATTTAAATTATCATAATTTAAAATACATTTATAAATATAATAAATCGAAACTAAAATATAATAAATAATTATTAAAATATATAAATTAATTCGATAAAAATTTTCTGCACTTTCATAAGAATCTGTATTATAATAATTAATGTAACTTTGTTTTATATAAATAAAATCTTTTCCTTTTGAATCAATTTCTTTAAATTTATTATTATTTATTTTTCCTTTGCAATATAAAAAAATAGTTTTAAAAACGCCTTTTTCATATAAAATTTTTCCATCTAAAATTTCATCTGTAATTTCTAAATTTAATTCGAACATTTCTGTTAAATTATAAGATTTAATGAAAGAAATTTTTTTTAAATAATTTTCTTCGAGATTTGAAAAACATAAATTTTTTAATTTTTGAATATTTATTTTTGATTTGATTAAAATTATGTAAAATTGTAATGAAAAATCTTCTGAATCAAATTGTTTTTTCAGTTTTTTTGATGGAGAAAATTTTAGTGAATAATTTAAACCTTGTTTTATGAAATTTTCATTTGAATAATTATTAAATATAAATTTATTAAAATAAATTAAATGATTTGATTTAACTTTAAATGAATTTAATTTAATTTTTTCACATAAAATTTTTGAATAAAATGACAAAAATAATTTTATTAATATTAATAAATTATTCATTTATTATTAAATAATTATTAAATTCTTTTTTTTAAAATCAAAATAATTTTATTTAATTTAAATTATAAATAATAAAAATTTTTTTTGATAAAAATAATAATAAAATTTAATAAAAATTTTATAATAAAAATATTCAAATTAAAAATTAAATAAATGAAAAACTTTCAATTAAACAAAAAAATTTATTCCAAAAAAAATAAAAATTCAACGAAATTAACAACCGAAACAAACAAAACAAACAATTCAAATAACAAAACACTTTCAATTTTTATTTCAAGCAACAACAACACAAACAAATTTAATAAATTAGAATATAATTCAATAATTAATAAAAATTTAAAAAAATATAATACAACACCACACAAACACATTTTAATTATAATCCAAAATTTCATTGAATCAAAATATTGTCATGACATTGCAGTTTTTAAAGAAAAAATGTTATTTAATTACGAAGAAGAATTTTTAAAAAGATTTTATAAAATCAAAGAAAGTAATTTACGAATACCAAAATTCATTTTATATTATAAAAATTATTTAGTCTATTTTTGTATTCCAATGTTTAATGAAGTCACTTTAAATGAAAAATTCCAAGTCATTTGTGAAAAAAAAGCACAAATTTTCTATAACGAAAATTATAAAGATGAAGATGAAAATCAAAATAATAAAAAAATTCATATTAATCATTCAAAAAGTAATGAAAATTCAAACAATGAAAATAATAATAATAATAATAATAATATTTTATTCACGGAAGATGTAAAAAAATTAATTTCTAATAATAATTCAATTTTAAGTTTAGATAATATTACAAACATAACAAACGTAACAAACACAACATTAACGAATAATAATAATAATAATTCAATATTTAAAATAATAAACGAATTAAATGGAAATAAAATTTCACAAAAACATTTTAATACAAACAATACTAATTTAAATAAAAAAACAAAATTAACAATAAAAACTAATTCACAAACGAATATTAAAAAAAACAATAATAATAATAATAATAATAATAATGTAAATAAAGTTAGTTTACATAATGTTTATAATTTAAATAAAATCAAAATCAAAAAATTAAACATCGCAAAAATTATTACAAACGATGAAATTATTTATCATAATAATATTAATATTCCAAGTCGAAATAAAAATAGCACATTAAGAAATTCAGATAATAGCTATAATTTAACTAATCTTTTAATTCAACAAACATTAAATTCAAAAAAAAATATTAGTAAAATTAGTAATAATAATAATAATATTTGTCACACAGAAAGAAATTTAAATAATAAATTAACTTTATCAAAAAATAATAGTAATAAAAAAAATAATTCAAAATACAAAATAAAAAATAAAAAAAGTCGAAATTCAAATTCTTTATTATTTGAAAAAACAACTTTAAAAAACATAAATTCAGGAATTTATCATAAAACATTAAAAAATAGTAAAAATTTAAATAATAAAAATAAATATGTAATTAATACAAACGAAAATTCTTATAAAAATTATTTAACAATTAATACCGATTCAAATAGCAATAAAAATAGAATTTATCATAATACTGATTATAATATAAATAAAAATAATATTTTAAAAATTCCTTACATTAAAGTTAATACAATAAGAAATAATAATTCTGTTAATCAAAGAAATGTAAAAAATAAAAGAATGGATAGTTATAATAATATTAATAAAAATCTATTGATAAATAATTATTTAAATAATAAAAATTCAAATTATTTAAAAAGATTGAAAATCGTTAAAAAAAATAATTTATTGCTAAAATTAAATTTCCAACCTTTAACATTAAGAAATATTAATCATATTAAAGAAACAATAAATATTCAAAAAATAATAAGTAAAAAAATTAAATAATTATGTATGTAAATATTTATTAATATTTAATTATATAATATTATATTTTTTTTATATAAATTTTGATAAAATTATATTTAAAAATATGCTTATTGATAATTTATCATTATAAACAATTCATTTTTAAGAATTTTCCACTTCAATAAGTGATTTTTTTATTTTGATTCTTTTTTGAAAAATTCATCATTTGCTTTTATTTATTTATATTTTCATTGGGAAATAAATAAAAAGAAAATATTTATTATTTTTAATAACATCAAAACTCAAAAATCAATTTAATTATTAGATTTAATAGTTTTATTCTTAAAAGTTGAAGAGTAATAAAATAATTATATAATAAATATTATTAATATATTTTTATTTATTTATTTATTATTTATTTATTTTAATTTATTTTTTATTTAGAATATTTAATATTATAATAATACTTTCGATCTTTAATAAAAAATAAATAATATAATAATAATTAAGCTTCAATAATTATCAAAATTTTAAAAATATTGTGAAAATAAAAATTAAACAAAAAAATCATTAAATATTCAATTATAAATATTAATAATAATATTACATAATTTAGAGAGAATTTTTAATTAATTTAAAATATGATTTAAGAATTAATAAATATTAATTATTAATATTTTTAATATTTTAAATTTTTTTTTAATAAATAAATTTTGAACATAAAATGAAAAATTCAAACCACATTTATAATAAATCAATAAAAATTATAAAATTATATAAAATTTGGAACGGAAAAAATTTTTTTTTATTCAAAGGCAAAATTTATGTCGGTAGCGAATATTATTTAGGATTATTAACAAATTTATTAATAACATTATATTTAACAATTTATATATTTTTTGTAGCAAATGTAAGAAAAAAAAATATAATTTTAATTAAAAAAATATAGAAAATAACATCATTTCACTGGAAAATATCATCATATTTTTTTTCAATATTTTTATACATCACAACATCAATTTTTAATATGATTTGTATATTTTCTGATCCAGGCGTTTTGCCCAAAAATTACATATTTAAATACTTAAAAAAAAATCAAATTTTTTTAAGTTTCACTCAAAATAGAAAGAAATTAATAATGATTTTAGGCAGAAAATATAATTTAAAATTTTGTTATACATGTTTTATTATTCGGCCTCCCGGAACAAGCCACTGCAGAAAATGTAATAATTGTGTTGATAAATTTGACCATCATTGTCCGTGGATAGGAAATTGCATAGGAAAAAATAATTATAAATATTTTTTAATTTTTGTTATATGTTTTAATTTATTAATTTATTATTGCGTTTTTAATACTGTTAGTTACATAATCGAAAAAAATAAATTTTATATCAAAAATAATAATGATAAAAAATTAATTTTTTTCAATGATTTTATGTGCTTTATTATTATTATTTTATCTATTATTATTTGCTGTTTTATTACGACTTTATTAATCTATCATTTGTATTTTTGTTGCAGAAATATGACAACTTATTCTAATATTAAAATGGGCGAAATTTTTATTTTTTATAATAATCCATTTTCAAGAAATAATTGCAAAAAAAATATTTATCAAACGCTAATTAAAAAATATTATAAAAAAGTCTCATTTGAAGAATATATTGTAATTCAGAAAAAAATTAATAAAATTAGTGATAATAATAATTTAAATGTTATTAAAAAAAATAGCCCGATTATTAAAAATGTAAGTAGCGTTTATAATCCAATGAATGATAGTATAAAAAATGTGAGTGTTTTTAAATTGTTGAATAATAAAAATAATAATTTGAAAAAAAATGAAATTAATAATAATAATAATAAAAATATTTTTAATTTTTCAGAAGATGAAGATGAAGATAATATTATTATTGATAGATATAATACAATTATAAATAAAACTAATAATAATAATAATAATTATCTAAACAGTAGTTTAACAATGGAAAATTCTAATTATGGAACAAAACAATTTAATAATATTTATAATATTAGTAATAATTTAACAAATAAAAATAAATATAATAATAATATTCTTTCAAGAAAAGAATCAACAATTAATATGGTTTTATATGCAAATAATTATTCTTTAACAAATAATAATAATAATAACAATAATATTAATAATAAGAACAATAATAATAATAATAATAACAATAATAACAATTATAATAATAATAATAATAATAACAATAATAATAATAATAATATTAATAATATTAATAATAATAAAAATAATAATAAAAATATTAATAATAATAATAATTATAATAATAATATTTTAGATAAATTAATGATTAATAGCAATTCAGAACAAATTCTTTTTAATAATAAAAATAAGAATAAAAAAGACAATTCAAATTTAAACAATAAGGAAAATTTAATTAATACTAATAATTTAACAAATTCATCTTATTATAAAATATAATAATTTTCTATATATAAAATATTATAAATAAAATGTATAATAAAAATTATTAATATATATTATTAAATATATAATTATATTATTATATAATTATATAAATATATAAATAAATATTAATATATATAATATACATTTTATTTATTGAAAATTTTCTATGATATTTTTTTTCAAACTCATAATTTGAAAATCATACGAAATTAATAATAAATACAATTCTTTTAAATCTAAATTTAAATTAAATTTATTTTCTTCAATTTTTTTATTAATAAAATCATCAATAATTAAAAATATTTTTTCAATTTCACCTTCTTCATTATTTTTTTCTATTTGTTTATATAAATTCATAAAAAAATTAAATTCACTTTCACCTAAATAATTTTTAATATCATTTTTTATTTTATTAATTTTCTTTTCATATTCTTTAATTTCTTTTTCTAATTTTTCTTTTTCTTTTATTTTTTCCTTTTTTTCTTTTTCATCTTTAACAACTTCTTTTACAATTTCTTCTTCATTTTCAGAAAAACTTTCTTCATCTTTTTTTTCATCTGTTAAATTATATTTATAATAATTTTCTTCTTCTTCTGAAGAAGAAAAATCTTCGTTTTCAACATTTTTATGATTGAATTTCGCGCTATTTGAATTTTGAATATTATTATTAAAATCATTTAAATTATTTTCTTCAAATGAACTGTCAGTGTCTGTTATTATTGTTGATGATTTTTGATTGTTTTGAATTATTTGAAATTCTTCTTCTTTTAATTCAGGTTTTTTTATTTGGTTTTTTTCAGGCGCTGTTGAAGGTCTTGATTTATTATTATTATTATTATTTTCTTTTGGTTTTTTTTCAATTTTTGTTATTTTTGTGTCAAATTTACTATTAATTTTATTATTATTATTATTGTTTTTATTATTTTTTTTTTCATTTGAATTGCTTTTATTATTATTATTATTATTATTATTATTTTGTAATTTATAATTTTTATTTAAAGCATTAAATCCGCTATTAAATAATCGTTTTTTTTCTTCTTGTTTATTTCTTTCCAAACTTTCTTCAAAATTTTCTATTTTTATTTTTATAAAATTTTTCTTTGGCTCTTTTTCAATATTATTATTTTCTATTATTTTTACTGCACTATTTTTATTCATAATGTTAATAATATTATTATTATGTCTAATTATTCTTTTATTATCTGTTATTTTTATGTTTTTATTCAATAATTTTTTATTATTATTATTATGAATCGGCCAATTATTATTTGAAAAAAAATTATCTTTTAATAAATTATTATTATTATTGTTTAAATTATTGAAATTTAAATTTATGTGATTAATTTTAAATCCATTTATATTATTATTATTATTATTGTTTATTAAATTATTTCTATTTATCGCAGCACTTTGAGGCCTTGAATTGTTACTTATTTTAATATTATTTATTTTAATTTTATGATTACTATGATTAGTATGATTAATATTATTATTATTATTTAAATTATTGAAATTTAATTCTACTTTATTAATATTAAAATTTTTATTATTATTATTATTAACATTATTATTATTATTATTATTAACATTATTATTATTAACATTATTATTATTATTAACATTATTATTATTAATATTACTATTATTATTATTAATTTTATTTTCCAATTCCATAATATCATTATACAACCCAAATTCCTTACTTTTTTCCACAATTTCCTTTCTTCTTAGTACTTCAATAACAGTAGGTCTAACATTGAAGTCTCTTTTTAACAAATCACAAACTAACCTTTTCAACTCCTCACTATACATATTAGGAATCATTTCAAATTTTCCTTTTATAATTTTTAATATAAGCGCTCCTTGACTATTGGCATTAAAAGGGTGTTTAAACGTACACAATTCATATAAGATACACCCCAAAGCCCAAACATCACTTTTTTCATTATAAGGTTTTTCTTCGCACATTTCAGGTGACAAATAATAAGGAGTTCCAATAAAAGTTTTAGCAAAACATGTGTTTTGCAATTGTTTAGCCACACCTAAATCGCCTATTTTAATATCTAATTCATTTGTGAGAAAAATATTCAAAGATTTTAAATCTCTATGTAAAATATTCTCACTGTGAATGTAACCAAGTCCTAAAGAAATTTTAATAAATATTTTCCATATTAAATTCTCTAATAATAAATGACCTGAATTTTTATGTTTTTCTAAAAACTCATTTAAATCACCATAATTACAATATTCCATTACGATATTTAAATTATCTTTTTCTTCGAAACTATCATAATATTTTACGACATATTTTGAATTAATTTTTGATAATAATTTACTTTCTTGTTTGACTTCTAATTTTTGTTTCGCGGATAATGAAAATAAACTTATTTGTTTTATTACATATTCAAAATTTGATTTTTGAACTAAAAAAACTGTTCCATAAGAACCAATTCCTAATTTCTTTTTTATTTTATAATCTCTTATCATATTTTTTATTTAATTTTTAATTAATAATTAATTATTAATTATTATTTATTTATTGTTTTTTTATTTTAATTGAATATCAAATAATTCTTGAAGATTTTCTTCAAGAGATTTAAATTCAATGTTGTATTTGTTATTTTCATCATCTTCGTCTTTGTTTTTGGAAAATTTTATGTTCATATCAAAAGGATCCATTCCAAATTTAAATCCTTTTAATAAATTTTCTTTATCTAAATCTAATCGAGGATCTTCTTCAATATTTTCAGGTTCTAAAATTTCATATTCATCTTCTTCATTTTCTTCATTTTCGCTTGAATTTTCATTATTTTCATTATTTTCATTATTTTCTGTTTGAATTTTTTCAAATTTTGGAATTTCATCTTTTACTGAATTTATATTAAATTCCTTTAAATTTTCTTCGTTATTTATATTAAATATCGGAAAAATTGTTTTTTTTTCATCATTTAAATGTATTATTAAACTAGGCGAAATGTTTTTAATTGCATTTGATGAAGAATAAATTTCTTTTATTTCTTTTCCTAAAGAAATATTATTATTATTTTTAATATTAGTTAAAATATTTTTATATTTTTCACTATCATCTTTATAAATTAAAAAATTAGATGACATTAAAATAAATTCATTTTTAATAAAAATTAATTAATTTTTTATAATAAATGGAAAATAATTTATTGCCAATTCAAACAATAAATTCATATAAATCAATCGAAACATCAAAAAATAATTTTTTAGAAAATAATAATTTTAATAATAACAATCAAAAAAAAAGTTTAACTCAAATTAAAAATATTAATAATAGTATGAAATTTATTAAAAATGATAATAATAATAATAATAATAATAATAATTCTTCATTGTCACTTTTTCCTAAAAAGAAAAATTTAAAAGATTTAATTACAAATATGTTTAATATTTCTTCTTTTATTATTACAAATAATTTTAATTACACTAAAAATTTAAATTTATTAGGAAGCATTGATTACATAACAAACGATAATAATCAAATTATTAATGATTTAAATAAAATTAATATTGATTCTAATTATTTAATAAATGATGATAATAAAAATAATATTGATTTAAAAAATTATATTAATAATATTAACAATAATCAAAATGTTTATAATAATCAAAAAAAATTCTATGATAATTATTTATTTGGAACGGGAAAAAAATTGTATTTAAAAAACATTTCATGTACGATTAATTTAAATAAAAAAAAATTCTTGTCAAAAAGTCCAAAAAATAAAAAACAAAATTTAGAAAATCAAATTACTCAAAATCAAATAGAAAAATTAAAAAAACAAAAAGAAATTTTATATTCTAATTTAATGAAATATCAAAATAATAATAATAATACTAATTTTAATAATAAAAATCATAAAATTATTATTAATAAAACTCCAGAAAAATTAAATCACAATAAAATGATTAAAATATTTACAAAAAATAAAGATAATAACGATATTAAAAATCATTTATATTCTAATAATAAAATGACATACGATGAATATGTTGAAAAAATGAGAGGAAGTAGTATTAAAAAAGTAGAAAAAAAAAATAAAAATTCTGAAACTAATAATAAAAAAGAAATTCTAAATAAATTAAAAATTTTAAGAAATCAATTTGAAGAAAAATTTATAAATAAAAATGTTGAAGAAATTTCTAATAAAAAAGAAATTCAACCTTTTAATTATAATGACCAATTTAATAATAATAATAATAATAATAATAATAATAATAATAATGATAGTTATGAAGATGATAATAATAATAACGATAAAAATCCATTTAGAAATTACGAAAATAAAATAAAAAATTTAGACATAGATTCAATTAAAAATTCAAATAAAAATTTTCATAATAATAATTCCGAAAATGAATCCGAAAATAATAATAATTTTAATAGTTCAAAAAATTCAATTTCAGATAAAATTTCTATAAAAATTGAAAATGAAAATAATTCAAAAGAAAATTTTAATAATGATGATAATAAAAATAATTCATTTTATGAAGAAGTAAACGAAAATAATGAATCTTTACATTCAAATAGTAATAAAAAAATTTCAATTAAAAACAAAAATGAAACATTATTAACTGATTTAATAGATAAATATTAAAATTAGATTTAATAATTAATTATTAATAAATAAATTTAAATATATAATAATAATAATAATAATATAAATAATAAAATATCTTTTTTTTAATTATTAATTTTTAATATCTTTTATAAATTTCTAAAATTTTGTAAAAAAATAAAATTATATTTATAATAATTTTATATATTAATTATTCATCATTAATATTATTAAATTATAATGGAGTTTATATATCCATTTAATTTATTATTTTTTTCATTATTTTCTTTATTTTTTTCGTTATTTTTATATATAAATTCTTCATTATTATTTTTTTTTTCATTATTATTTGTATTATCTTCATTTAAATTAAATTCAGTTATTTTATTTTCATCATAATAATCTCTTACTTTTCCATATTTTCCTTCATGATGTCTTTTTTTAATACTTTCTTCATTATTTTCATAGTAATTTATTTTTTTGAGGTTTTTAGGCGATTCATAATTAAAATTCATATTTTATATTTTATTTTATTAATTTAATTTAATATTTATTTAAAATTATAAATAATATGTTCAAATATTTTTTTTAATATAAATTAATTTTTTGTTTTAAATTGGGGATTGGGGATTGGGGATTGGGGATTGGGGATTGGGGATTGGG
>JAEEGK010006739.1_pt1 | contig 27578 bp, 20 predicted proteins | sample 8958771 | NCBI WGS metagenome assembly JAEEGK01 (sample SAMN16246547, study PRJNA631951) | gut metagenome | biome: gut microbiome; feature: rumen; material: SC-attached | host: Bos | place: Iran: Karaj | collected 2018-10 | reverse complement strand
AATATATGAAAAAATAATAAAAATAAAAAATAAAACAGAAATAGAAGAAATAAAATTATTAATAAATATTCAATCAAAAGATAAAAAAAATGAGAATTATATGAAAAAAATAAACAAAATTCTAAACAATTTATAAATAAATAAAAAAAACTTAAATTAAAAAAAACAAATAAAAATAAAAAAAAAAATAAAAAATATATAAAAACCATTAAAAAATATAAAAAATATAAAAAACATATAAAAAAAAAATCCAATATCAATCCCCAATAATTAAAACTTTTTCTTCATCATCAACATTTTTACTTTTTTCTTTATTAGGAACTTTAATAACTGAAGTAGATGCATTAGCACAAATAATTTTATAAAAAAACAATTTATTATCCATTTTATAATCCCATTTAACAGGCCAAGATATAGAATCTCCATTATAATTACCAATTTGTTTATTATCATTTTGTCCAAATCCCCAAATATTATTATTATTCATTCTAACAACAGTATGAAAAGCTCCAACAGACAATTCAACAATATAAGAATTAATATCATCATCATTAATAATAACTTTTTTTGGTATAGTAGAATAATAAAATTGACTATTAATTTTATAACCTAATTGACCAAAATCATTTGCTCCAAAAGTATATAATTGACATATATTATTTTCAATTAATAAAGCACAAATATGATGAAATCCACAACTTAAATCAATTATTTTTAAATTATCTGGATAATTTATTTTTGTTGGTTTTTTATAATCTTTATAATTATTATCATAATCATAAAATGGATTTCCCCATATATAAACTTCATTATTATTTGATAAGAAATTACCATGCATCCATCCTAATGTTATTTTTTGTATATTTTTATATTCGTTAAAATTTTCTACTATTTCAGGTTCTAATGAAAATATATTAAAACTTTCTCTACATAATTGAAAATGATCATTATTTCCCCATGAATAATAATTTTCTTTATCATCTTTTGCAAATGCAAAATCACTTCCACAATATATATTAATTAAATATATTTTTTTATTTGAAAAATATTCATTTAATGATACATTACTTAAACATTTTTTAGAAGAGACTATTGTACTTTTTTCAAAAGGAAAATTCCAACCTAATTGTCCTTTATCACTTTTACCTACTCCATATAATAAACCATTATCTAATAAAAATAATGAAAATCCATCACCACATTCAACTTTTTTTACATTTTTTCCATAAAATGGAAATGGAATTTTATTTGAAAAAATATTCATTTTTTTCATATAGTAATTTGTATTTGAAGTTATTGATAAATATGAAAATGAATCTGGTATTTTGTTATTGTAATTATATATGTAATCATCTTTTTTTCCATTTCCTACTTGATAATAATCATTTAAACCCCATGATATAAAATTTCCATATATGTCTACTGCGAAACATTGGAAATTTCCTATCCATATTTTTTTTATGTTTAAATCACGACGGTTTAAGTTTGTTATTGTGTTATATGAATTGTCACCTTTTGCATATATTGTTAATACGTTTTCTGATGAGGCATCTAATGATAAGGTTTGTGAAATTTTGTTTCCCATTTTTTTTTTTTTTAATTTTTTTTTTAAATTTCTTTTTTAGAGTTTTAAATTTTAATTTTTGTTTTTTTATTGTTTTTTTTATATGTTTTAATATTGTTTTTTTTTTTTGATTTTTTTATTTATTTTATATTTTATTTTAATGGTTTTTTTTAAAGGTATCATAAGTTTTTTTTAGTTTTTATAAATTAAAAATTAGTTTTTATAATTTAAATTTAAATCTATAAAATTGTTAATTATACATATTATATAAATAATTTTCAAATATTTTAATTTAAATTTAAAATTTAAATTCAAATTGATTATATATTTATTGAAGAAATTGTATTTGTTATATCTTCTATTTCTTTGTTTTCATCATAATTACCTTCTAACAATTGATGTTTTTTTAAACTTTGAGAAAGAGTTTGAGTTAATTTAATATAAGATTTATTTTTAATAATTTCTTTCTCAATTAAATAAATTTTTTTTTCAATTATATCTTTTTGTTTCAAAATAATTTCTTTAGCTTCTTCATAAGGTAAATCAATATAAACATTAACTCCAATATTTATTATAATACTTTTTGAAGAAGTGTCTTGTTTTGATTTTACATAAACTCCATTTCCAATATCAATTTCAATTTCATGGGAAGTTTTATTTAATTTAATTAATGTATTTATATAATCAATTAATTGTGTCATTGATTTACTTTTCTTTTTTAAACTTTCAATTGAATTTTCATCAATATTTATTTTTTGTTTTAATGAAGAAATAAATAAATCATAATTCTTAGTAGTCATTTGTAATATAATTTAGTTTTAATATTAATTAATAATTTTAGAATATATATATTTTTTTTTAATAATTATCCAAATTTTTTTGTTGATAATGTATATTTTTATAGATTAATCTATTATTGATTCATATTTTTTTCTATAATTTCAACATCTATTCCTTCTTTTAATATTCATTATCTCTTACTTAAAAAACCATTTTCATTATCCATTTAAATGTATGAATTAAATATATCAATTAAATTTTTTCTTCTTTTTTTAAAAACTATTTTAATTAGTGTATTAAATAATGTATTCTTTTCATGAATATAAATAATTGAATTTAAAAGTAAATAACCTAAAATTTATAATAAATTAATTTGATTATTAAATCATTTTGTATAAAATATCAAAATAAAATTGTATATCTAAAAGATCTAAAAGACTCAATTAATTTTTAATAAACTTGATATATTTTATAATGAATACCTAAATTTAAAGTCAAAAATTTTATAATATTTTAATTTAATTATTTAACAAAAAATGAAAAAAATAAATAAAATCAATTAATATTAATAAGAGATTAGAATATAAATAATAAAAAAAAAATATTTTAATTTATATCAATGTTTTTTTATTTTTTATATATGAAATTTTTCTATTATTATTTAAATATTTAGTTTTTAATCGATTCATAAATTGTTTTATACATATTACTCATTCTCTTTGATTTTTCAGATAATAATTTATATTCAAATAATTCTTTTTCTTTATATTCTTTACTCTTTTCTTTTTCATCTTCTTTTAAACTTCTTTTATAAATTTGATAAAAAATATCATTAATTTGTGCTAATCTAACATGAGCATTTTCAATAAAAAAGTCATGAGATTCTTTAATTAATTTATTACAAAATTCTTCTTGTTCTTTTAAAAAATTAATTTGAAAATCTTGTGCATTATCCATTTCAATTAAATAACAAATTTTTTTATCTTCATTTAAATTAATAGTTATTTTTGGTAAAGTCAAATTTTCTTTAGTAAAACATATTTTATTAGTAACAAGAGATAAATGATCAGTTCCAAAATTAATTTTATCTAATACTTTACTTTGAATAACAATTTTCCCTTTTAAATCACTTGAAATTTTAATATTTAATATATCATTAAATTCTTCTTTATTTAAAACTTGAAATAAATCATTTTCATTATCACTTTTAATATCAATTACTTCATTAATTTTAAAAACATTTGAATATTTAATTTTAATAATTTCATTATTTTCAATATTAACACTTTCAATAAAAATAGGAGAAAAATTAGTAATAATCCAACTTTGATAATTCCAAGGTGATTGATCTTTAGGATCAGTATAAATTGCTTTTTTTAATAATTCTAAATCATCATTAAAAAAATCAAGTGCACTTTTAGTGTTCCATTTAATATTTTTTTGAATAAAATAAATAGGAATTAATTTAGTTCTATAATTCCAAGCAGAAAAATTAGAAAAATTTTTTTTTACTTTTTCAAGTGTAAATTCTAATTCTTTTTCTATAAATTTATCAAATGTATTATTATAATAATTACAAATTAAAGTTAAAATTTGAACTCTATAATTCCAACAATGAAAATTTCTATCATCAGCTAAAAAAAATTTATTACATAAACTAATTTCTCCCATTAAAATACTTTTATCTAAAGGAATATTTCTTTTAATTTCAATTTCAATTATTTTTATTAAACACCATATTCTATGATACCATAAAATATAACTTTTAGGATCACTTTTCATAATTGGAAATAAATTATTTATTTCTTTTAAAAAAAATTGATATATTTCTTCTTCGTTTGATTTTTCTATAAATTGTTCTATTAATATTTTTCTTATATTCCATAATGTTGGAAAGTCTGATAAAAGTTTTGCTGCTTTCATTAAAAATGTCATTGTTTTTTCTTCATATTTTTTCTCTTTTTTTATTTGGATTATTTTTTCTTGGATTACTTTTATTTTTTTTAACATTTCTTCATTTTTTTTCTCTTGTTCTGGAGTCATTTTTTTCACATCTGATTTTTTTACTCCGTGAAACATATTTTTTTATTTTTGTAATATAATAAATATATTTTTTTATTTGTTTTAGATATTTAAATAATAAATAAAATATTTTTTAAATAAAAAATAAAAAAACTTAAAAAATAAATTTATTTAAAATAAAAAAGAAAAAATAATAATAAAATATGATAATAAAATAATATAAAAAAATAGAAAAAAAAAAAATGGTTAATGCAATAAAAGACATTTTACAAGATACAGATAAATTAAATGAAATAACAAAAATTGCATTTGATTCAGTTGATACAGATAAATCCGGTTCAATAGATTCAATTGAATTAGAAAGAGTTTTGGCACAAATTTCAAGTGATATGGGAGCTGATCCTCCAACAAAAGAAGATGTAAATGAAGTACTTAAATATTTAGATACTGATAATTCAGGAAAAATTGAATATGATGAATTTAAAGTTTTAATTAAAGATGTTTTGGAGAGTATGGTTCAAAGTGATGGACAATAGTATATCTTTATTTTTTTTTGGGTTTTTTTAATTTTTTTATTTAGTTTTTAATGTTTTTAAATATTTTGATTTGGTTTTTTTTAATAATTTTTAAATATTTTTTTTTAAATTTTTTTCTTTTCTTATTTTAAATTTTATTTTAAAAATAAAAAAAAACTTGAAAAACTCAAAAGAATAATAAAGAAATATTAAAAATTCAACTTAAAATTATATTTAATATTTTATTCAAAAATTCTATCATATCAAAATTTCATTTATTAAAAATTTTTAAATATCAAATATTAAAGTTTAATTAAATCAAAAAAAAAATATAAAAATTATTATAAAAACCTTGAAAAAAAAATCACTGTTCTCCCATTTCAATTTCTTGATTTTGTTTAATTTCTTCATTTCTTCCAGTATAATACTCAGGACCAACTTGTAATAATTTTTCTTTTCCTCTACTTAATCTTTCAATTCTACTTTCATCACTTTCTTTTAAGAAATTATCAGTAACCCAATATTGAAACATAGAAGTTAACAAAGGAACAAAAATCATAACAAAAACTAATTCAAATTTAGGATAAGGTTGTAATTTTTCTAATATAAAATTACCTAAATTTCTAAAAAAAACAACAAAACCATTTAAAATAATATAATTAAAAAATTTACTAATAGAAGTAATTAAACACCAAATTCCCATTTGACTAAACCAAATAGAATAATCAATAGTATTATCATTAAATTCAGTAGCATCAATAGAAAAATAACAACCAGAAATTAAAGTATCAATTTTTAAATGTCTTGCTAAAATTTCTAATAATCTTACTAAAATCCATTGAAATAAAACACCAATTGAAGTATCTAATAAAACATTATCTAAATACCAAACACAAGCATCTTCATCATTTTGTTTTGATATTGTTACTGCTAAGAATAAATTTAAGAAATGTATTAAAAATGTTGATATTCCTTGTTTTGATACATCAAGTAACCATATTCTTACTGTTCTTTTTGGATATTCTAATTGACGTTTTATTATTAATGTTCCAAATGATATTACGCCTAATGTAAATTGAACAAAAAAACCAAATGGTCCAAATAATTCACATTTACTTTCTGGTCTTTCTATTGGAGATGTTCCCATTTTTAAGTTTTTTTAATTATTTTTTTTTAATTGAAAATTTTTTTTTTATTTTTTTTGAAATTTTTTTTTTTATTTTTTAATTTTGAAAAATGAAACTTTAATATGTTTTATCATTTTTTTTAAATAGATTTATTATGTCTTTATTAATTTTTTTTAATGTATAAAATTTTTTTAAATGTAAATTTCTGTAAAAAAAATGGGTTGTGAAAATTCTAAAACGATAGAAATAAAGGAGAATAAGTCACTCTATTCAATAAGGGAAAAAATGGATGAAACAAAACCAAATTTAATAAAGAAAATATTAAAAGGTTATTTACAAGGTAATTTTAAAGATTGTTTAATAACAAATAAAGAACAATTAGAAGATTATTTAGTTTCATTTATTCCAACAAAAATAAAAAAAGAAGATAATGAATTCGAATTAATTCATAATATTAATGATGATATATTAACTCAAAGTATTGAAATAAATTTTGAAGATGAATATATAATTGCTTTATCTGGATTAAATGAAATTTTAAAAGTTGAAGAATATAATGGAAATTATTTAGTTTTTTATGATAAAGAAGGAGATATTACAAAATATATTGCAATTTTTGTAAGTAAACTAAATGATTTTTCTCAAATTTTGTTTTGTCAAATTCCAAATAATCAAAATTAATAAACAAATAAATATATTTTTGATGATAACTTAAAAAAAATTATATAGTATATTTATAAAATAAATAAAATATTATTTTTTTTCCTTCTTTATTCATTTATTTTTGATTCTAAATCCTCCAAAAAAGAAATTACTAATAAATATTCTATTTGAATTGCATTTGTTTTATTTTGAATTAAAAAATTCATTACATTTAAAGAATTTTTTTTTTCATAACAATTAATAATTAAAAATCTATTTGTTTCTAATTCAGAAATTGATAAAAGTGTATCATTCCCACGATAAAATTTTACTAACAATCTTCTTAAAGGAATTTTTTTTAAAATTTTTACTTTTAAAGGTGGTAATTTTGGATTTTCTTTTAAATATTCTGCTAAATAAAAAGTATCACTTGATACAATTATATAACATGATTTTGTTATTTTTTTTTCTCCTTGTTCAATTATATAATCACAACATGCTTTTTCATCTAGTATTTCTTTATATTCATATTCTTTTCCTAATGTATAAATATTACTTTGATTTATTATGGGAAATTGTTTTTTATTAATTAATTCTTCTTCTTCTTTTTCTTTTATGAGATTTATTATGTCAAATAAATAATAGATTTTTATTAATTGATTTAAAATTACATTTTTATTTTTATTAGGATATAAATAAATAGGATATTCACTTATTTTTTCATAATAAATTACAGGAATTAATAACCAAGGTAAAGTAATTAAATCATTTATTTTTTTATTTTTATCTTTTGTATATAAATCATATGATTCTTTTGTATATTCATATAATAAATTTCTAAATTCTTCTTTTTGAGATATTTCATTTTTTAATTCTTGAATTATTTTTATTGTTTTATCTATTAATATTTGTAAATTATTTAATTTTATTGTTTCTTTTCCTTCATTTATAATTGATTTAAAAAATGAAAAATGATTTTTTATATTAGATAAAATTATTTCATTTGTAATAAGTCTAAATGAATTTGATTCTGTTATTAAATCAGAAATAGTTTCAAAAAATAAAAAATCTTGAATTGAATTTTTTTCAATTTTTGAAAAGAAATTACATATTATTAAAGGATTAAATATAACTTCATTGTTTTCTTCTTTATTATTTTCATTATTTTTTCCATAAATATCAAAAATAAGATAAATAATTAAATTAATAATAATAATAAAATTATCATCTTTAGATAAACAATAAGACTTAATATTGTTAAAAATTTCATTTTCAATAAAATTATCAAAATTCTTCGAATTTATTTTATTTAAATAATCATTAATTAAAGAAAATAAATTATTTTCTTCTTTTTTTCCATCTGCTAAATTCATTCCAGTTTCTTTTTTCATAAATTCAGAAATATTTTTCCAATTTTTATCATTTATATCTGCAATTTCAGTATTTTGAATCATAAAATCAATTGATTTCATTATATTTTCAGAATAAATTTCAAAATTTTTTGATTGATTTATTCTTTTAAAAATATTTTGTTCTATTAATTCGTTAAATAAAAAAATGCTAAGTGAATTTAATATTAATTTAGTTTTTGTTGAATATAATATTAAAGTCAAAATATAAAGTGAGTTTAGAGGAGAAACAATTTCCAAATTATTTGATATTAAACTTCTTATTATTGGAAAAATAATATCATTATAAAGAGTATTTATTAAAATATAATTTATACTTTCAATATTTAAACTAAGTAAATCAGAAATATAAAATATTAAATCAATTAAATCATCATGTATATTTTGAAAATGATTAATATTTTTTTTATTATTAATATTAATATTTGAAATAGTAAAAATTATTTCTCTTAATTTAAAAATTAAATGAGGATAATAAATACAAAAAGGAAAAGCAGTTAAAAAATTTCTTAAATGAGGTTCATCAATTTTAATAATTTGTAATATAATATTTCTAACAACATTTCTAATCATTCCATTTTTAGAATTATAATAAGATAATGCAGTTGTTAAAAGTGGAAAGTCATTTATTTCATAATTATAAAAATATGATATATTATCTTTATTTAATTTCAATGTTAAACTTTTCATAAAATTAATTAAAAATTCATTAAATTCATCTTCAATTTTGAATTTAATAGAAATTACATTATTAATTATTTTTGAGGAATAAATTTCTTTTATTAAATTTTCATTTTCTATATTTAAAGTTAAGAAACAAATTGTTTTTAATATAGCATATGAAATATCTTTAATTTGATTTTCTAATAATATTTTCAATAATTCAACATATTTTAATTCAATAAATATTTGAAAGTATTCATTATAATTTTTTTTATCTGCAACTAATAAATAACCTTGAATTTTTCCTAATATTTCAATACATTGATTAAAATTTTTTTTTGCAAAATTAATTTCTACAAAATAATTTAAATAATTGTAAAATATTATTAAATCATTTGCTTTCATATTAGCCTCTTCTGGCATTATTAATGACATTTTATTAAAATAATATTTTTAAAAATTACTTAATTTTTATTTTTTTTATATAAATGGTATTTTTTATATCCAAATAAAATAAAGGTTTTTTTTAAATAAAAGATTATCATAAAATTAAATGATATTGGTCCAATATTTTTAATTTAAAATAAATTATTTAAAAATTAATTAACTACGTCATAATTAATTAAGTTAATTTATTATGAAAAAAAATATATTGATATTTAAACTCAAATATCAATTTGAAAAAATTAAAAAAAAACAAAAAATGATAATTTTAAAAAATCGTTTTATCATATTAATAATATTTTCATTAATAATTATATCAAAACAACAAAACAATACTCAACAATGTACAATAAAAAATTGCCAAAATTGCATAGATTTAAATTCATGTTCAATTTGTAAACCAAATTTTGAATTATATAAAAATCAATGTTACTCAAATGAATGTTCAATTTATGGACATTGTCATTTATGTAATGAATATGATTGTATTAAATGTGAAAATGGTTATAAATTAGAATATGGTGCATGTGATAAAAAATTAAAATCAAAATTCTTTATTCCAATATTATTTTATACAATACCAACTTTTGTAATTATTATAATAATAATAAGTTATTTTATTTGCAAATTAAAAAAAGTAAATAATACAATTCCAATTATCAAAGATAATATAATAAAAAAAAAACATCCTAAATGTGGAAATTATATAATAATAAATTCAGAAAAGGGAAATTCAAAAATTGAAAATAATAGTATTAATTTTAGTAATCTTCAAACTTCATCTTCATCTTCTTATGAAAAAGAACCAGAAAAAAATATTAAATTTGGTTGTGTTATATGTAATAAAAAAAGAACAGTTTTTATAAGTGATTGTGGTTGTTGTTTATGTAAAGAACATTATAAAAAAATAAAAAATGGAGAAAATTTAATTTGTCCAATTCATAATATTTATTTAGAAAAAAATTACGTTTTAACATTAGATAAAAAAAGTGATTTAAAAGGTTGTGCTATTGAACATTTAGGACAACAATTATGTCCTATTTGTAAAGTTAATACTGGTACACAAGGTTTTAATTGTAATTGTAATATGAAATTATGTTTGAAATGTTTTAATGAAAATGTTTATGTTTTTAAATATAATACTTGTCCTGGTTGTGGAAAAAAAAATTAAAAAAATTTTTTTTTTTAATTTTTTTAATATTGTTTTATCGGTTTTTTTTATGTAAATGGGTTTTTATCATTTTTTTTTGAGATTTTTTTTATTTTAATTTTAGTGTAGAATATTAAATAATATATATAAGCAGTTATATTAATATTAATTTATTTAAAATCTTTTTTGATTTTTTATTTTTATTTATTAATAATTTTTTAATATAAAATTTATTATTAATTAAAATACGTTTTACAAAAAAATAAAAAAAAACTTAAAAAAAAATAAATAAACCTTAAAAAATAAAAAAAAATGGACAAAATGTTATTTAATATAAATTACTTTGAACCATCAGTACAAAATGAAGAATATCCATATAAAATACCAAAAACAGAAAATGACAAATATAGAAAACTAGAAATGATATTTAATTTATATTATGATGAAGAATCAAATAATAATTCAAGAGAATTATCAAAAAAAGAAAGAGAATATAAATTAATAACAGATAAATCATTTAGTTATGGAGAAGTAACATTTAGATCAATGGCATATATTTTTGAATATGCAAAAAATATTTTTGGAATCAATGAAAATGGATATTTTTATGATTTTGGTAGTGGATCAGGTAAAGGAATAATTTCTGCTTTATTATGTTATAATTTTAAAAAATATGTTGCAATAGAATTTTTAGAAGATTTAATTAAAAAATCTGCTATTACAATAGGAACTTTTTTAGGTAATTTTTCTATTTATTATTCACAAATGAAAGATTTTTTACCAAATTATTCCTTTGATGAAAATTCAAATATTCCTTCAATTTCAATTAAAAATGGTGATTTTTTAAATGAAAATGTTACAAATGCTTCTTTTATTTTTATTAATAGTACTTCTTTTTCTACTCAATTAATGTATAATTTAACTAAAAAAATTCAAACTGAATGTCAAATTGGTTGTATTGTTGTTACTTTTACTAAAAAATTACCTTTACTTAATTTAGAAGAATGGGATATTCTTCCTGGATTTAAAAGATTAATGTCTTGGGGAATTGTTACTGTTTTTATTCATAAAAGAAAAAATAATGATTATATGGAAAAAAGTAATGTTTCTGATTTTAGTAAATCAAATTCGAAATATTCGAATAAAAGTTCTTCTAATATTAGTTCTAAAAAAAGTAAATCTGATAATCAAAGTCAAAGTAATAAAAATGATAAATATTCTTCTTCATCTTCATCTTCTTCTTCTTCTTCAACTTATAAAAATAAAGATAATTATTCTAATAAAAAAGGAGAAAATTCTTCATCTAGAAAAGAATATAATTCTTCTTCAAGAAGAGATAAAAATTCTTCTAAAATAAATTCAAATGATTAAAATGTAAGTAAATATAATTAATGATTATATATATTATTTTTATAAATTATTAGTATATTCTAAATATTATAATATAAAAAAATAAAAGAAATTTTCATTATTTAAAATTTTATTGAATGTAAATTATTATAATTTCTAAATTTCTTTAACAAAAAAAAAAAACAAAATAAAAATTTAAAAAAAAATAAATATTAATCAATAAAAAAAAAAAAAAAATTAACACCATACAGAATAAAAAAATCCATATAAAAAAAATGGAAGTTCCCTTTCACAATCTTCAAGACAACTTAATATATCATTCCAACATATTTAATTACGACAAAGCATATTTAATGGAATTAATAAACCGTAGAATAAAAATAGATTTTGGTCCCTTTAGTATAGAAAATCAAGATGATATGGTTCCAATAATATCATTTTTAAAAATGTCATCAAAAGATCAAATAACAGAATTATCAACATTAATATTACAACAAGCAAGAGAAGAAGAGAAAGGAATGTTAGAAAAAGAAAATGAAGAAGAAGAAGAAGAAGAAGAAGAAAAAAAAGAAATATCAAAAGAAGCAGCAAAGACTTTAAGAAAAATATTAGAACTTTTAGTATTTTCATATAGAAAAATAGAAGAAACAATAAATGATTCTCCTGATCAAGAACTTACTCCTGATATTAATGTAGATAATTTAATTTGTTGTTTATTATATCTTGATGGTATTTCTATGGTTAATATTGATATTATTAAAGTTATTACTATTCAATGTCCTAGTACTGGATTAAATTTAAGTGAATTAATTTTTAGTATTTTAAATAATAAAAATATTGATTTTCATATTAAAGAAGTTGCTAGTCATATTTTAAGTCTTTCTTTAATGAATGAAGAAAAAAGTAATGAAGATGAAGATAATAATTTACTTAAAAATAGTCAAGATTTAATTAATTGGACTTATTGGCTTTATTTTGAAAAACAAAGAGAAAGTTGTTTAACTTCAAATTTAGCTTTAATTTTAACAATTGATGAAAATTTAGAATATTTTACTACTACTTTTGATCAAGAAAAACAATGTATAAGACGATTATTTGAAATAATGATGAATCCAGATAAAAATATAAATATAATATATGAATCATTATTTTGTTTTTGGAATATTTCTAATAATAAAAAATATCATTCTTTATTTGAAAATAAAAAAGAAAAATGTATTGAAAAAATAGTACAAGTAATAAGAACAAATAAAATAGATAAAGTAGCAAGAATTGGTTTAATGACAATAAAAAATTTATTAGATAATCAAATTTGTGTAGAAACATTATTTGATTTAAAATTTATGAGAACAATTGATATACTTTTAACAAATAAATGGAATGATTCTTTAATAAGAGAATTATTAAATCAAATATATGATTTTCTAGATAAAAATTATAAAATAATGAAGTAAGAATAAATATTTTTATAATATAAAAATAATAGTTCATTTGATAAATTTGTAAAAGAATTAGATTCAGGTGTTTTAAAACAAACTTCATTACATTCAACTGCTTTTTGGGAAGATAATTATAAAGAATTTGAAACTGATAATTTTGAAAATATAAGAAAATTAGTTGCTATTGTTAGTAATAAAGAAACTTCTTTAGATCAAAAGTGTTTTGCTTGCTTTGATATTGGAGAATTTGCAAGATTATATCCTGGTGGTGCTGCTATTTTAGACTTTTTTCATGCTAAAGAAGCACTTTTAGAATTAATTCAAGATAAAAATTTAGAATTGAAAAATCGAGCTTTGGTTTGTTTACAGAAGATTATGATGAAAAGTTTGAAAAAATAAAATTTTTAATTTTTTGGTTATTTGATATCAGATTTTAAAAAAAATTTTTATTTAATTTTTTAGTTTTTAAAAAAGGTAAATTTATTTTTTTTTTTTTTGTGTTTATTTTACTTTTTTTTTTAATTTTTTTATTTTTAAAATAATAATTTTAAAAATTAAAAATTAATTTATTTAAAATAAGATATATTAATGGCAAAAACTATAAGTGCAAAAGAATATAGAAAAAAAAATACAACAGAATTATTAACAGATTTAAAAAAATTAAGAGAAGATTTACAACAAATTCATTTTACAAAAGTTTCTGGAACAGCAGTTTCAAAATTATCAAAAATAAAAACTTTAAGAAAAGAAATTGCAAGAGTTTTAACAATTTTAAGAGAGAATAAAAAAAATGAGGTAATTTCAAATTTAAAATATAGAATTAAAAAAGAAAAAAAAGATGATAAAGAAGAAGAAATTAAAGAAACTATTAAAAATCTTAAAGTTAAACATATTCCTATTGATTTAAGACCAAAAAAAACTAGAGCTCAAAGAAAAGCTTTAACTAAATTTGAAAATAATTTGTTAACTTTGAAACAATTGAAAAGAAAATTAAATTTTCCTAAAAGAAAATTTGCTGTTCCTTTTTCTAAAGAAGGTTAAATTTGGGTTTTTTTTTAAATATATGGTTTTTTAAATGAAAAAATAAATTCTATTTAAATTTGATTTTTTTTGTAAATTTTTATTTATTTTTTTATATTTTTTTTAGTCATAAAATATAATAATTAAAATACTTATTTTTATTTTATATAATAAAAAAATATATAAAATCATTTTTACATAAATGAATATTTTTTAATAATATAAAGAAAAAAATAAAAATATAATTTTGTAAATGAAAGTTTCCTTAGAAAATGAAATAAAAAACAAAGAAATAAAAACTAATTTTTCTTTAGATAAAGAAAAAGAAGATGAAGAAGAATATTTAAGTTACACTAAAAAATACAATACAGAATTAAAAAAAGAAGAAGAAAAAATAGAAAAAGAAAAAACTTCTTCAACAAATTCAACATCATCACAAAATGAAAATATTACTTTAAATAATAATCAATTAAATAATTTAAAAAATAGTTTTCAATTTAAATATGATAGAAAAAAGTCTTCTCCTATTTTATGTTATTATGATGGATTTGATAAATATTTAAGTGAAACAAATTCAAGTTTTGTTGATTTTAATAATAATAATAATTTTATTAATAAAGAAACTTATTTTAATGGTGATTACTTTAAAAATTATGAAATTAAATTTAGAAATAGATCTTTTGGAAATGTAAATGAATTAAATTTTAACTATTTTCAAAATAAAAATACTAATATTAGTAATTTTAATAATAATAATTCAAATAAAAATAAAGAAAATAATAATAATAATAATCACAATAATTTATTTCAATTTAATTCTCATTTTCCTTTATTTAGTAATTTAGGCAATCCTGAAAGTAAAATTATTATTATATAAAAATATAGTAAACAACAATTTATATAAAATATCAAATTCAAATTTCATAATTAACAATTTATTAGATGAAAATAATAATTCAATAATGTATTCAAATAATTTTAAAATGAAAAAAAAAGTTAAACCATTTATAGAAAGAAGTGGAGATTGGTTTTGTTTTAATTGTAAAAATTTAAACTTTGCTTTCAGAGTGGTTTGTAATCGATGCCACATATCTAAAGCAGAGTCTTTAAGAATTAATGAAAAAGATGAATTAAATAAAAAAAAAAATGAAGAATAAAAAATGATTGATATTTAAATAATAATAATAAGATATGATGTATTATAGAAAATAATATTTTTTATTATATGATATAAAAAAATTATTAATTAAGTTTAAAAGAATTTTATAAAATCATTTATAAAAAATTGAACCTTTTTAAAATAAGATGTTTAATATTAATAAATATTTATTATTGAATATTACAATTATTTAGTTATTAATTTAAACTATATAAATTATTTAATTATTATATACTAAACTTGATTATTTTTATAATATTTATTAAATAAGGAAATATTAAAATAAATATTTTTATTATTTATAATAATCAATTAAATCATTAAAAATAAATAACATTTTTTAATTTAAATAAAATATTCTTAATACATACATTAGTAAATGTCAGCAATTTATGATAATAATTTATTTCTGAAAATTCATATTTCAGAGAAAGAAAGTCTTTTATTAAAAATAGAAAAACAAATCAAAGAAAGTTTATTTTATATGTTTTTCCTATTATTAAAAAATCATCAGACAACTTTATTAATGGAATGTATAAGCATAATATTACAATATATTCAATTTATGTATTTTCCATTTGATTCATATGTAAAATTGTATTATTTAAAGAAATATAGTTTGACGTAGAATGGAAAAAAAAAAATGTTTATGGTGACATAAGTGCAATTATAAAATATTTTTTAATAATCCCTTTTGCATATGGAAATAAAGAATTATATTATTTATTATTTTATTTCTCAACATCAATAATTTTAATATCATTTATAATTTTATCATATACAGTTATTAATTTTATAAAAAAAGATTATTCAATAGATATTCCTATAAAAATATTACAGATAATTTTACCTCCAATGTCATCAACTTTTTTTCTACCAATTTTTTTTACTATAATGTCTTCTGTTGATTGTACTCAAGAAAAAAAAAATCATTATACAGATGAAATTGATTGTTATACAACTTTTTATTATATTAATATGGGAATTGTTATAATATGTGTTTTATTATTTGTTCCAATTTCTTGTTTAACTACAACAATTTTTTATGAATATTCTTTTGGAAGTGATAAAAAAATATCAAAAAATTCATCTTTACCAGATTTGTTTTTTTTTTTGGAAAAAATGATAATTTCTTTTATTTTTATTATGATTAATGGAGGTGAAGAAACACATTATTTTTTAATATTATCTCTTACTATTTTTAGTTTTGTTGTTTGTTTATTAAATTTTAAATATCCAAGATATAATGAAAATATATTAAATTATATTCATAAATTTTGTTCTTTAACTGTTTTTTGGGCTTCTTTTGTATTATTAATAGGAAAAATTTTTATCTCTTCTTCTTTTGATGGTTGTCTTGGATTATTTTTTATAACAGAACCAATACTTTTTTTATTAATTTTTTATGAAAAAACAAATTATGATATGGTTTTATCAAAAATAAAAGAAAATCATAGTTTATATGAAATATTAGAGCAAATAAAAATATTTATAAAAATAATAGAAAATAAAGATTCAAATAGAAATTATAAAGTAATATTAAAAGGTTATATTGTTTTGTATGAAGAACATTGTTTAATTCCAGATTGTGCTTTAAAAAAATATTTAATATCATTACAAAATGGAAATGATATATTAGGATTTTTATATCAACATGTAGAATTCTTATTTCAAAATTGTTTAAAAAAATTTCCAGCATCAACAGAAGTAAGATTTGCATATGCATTATTTTTATTAAAGAAAATGAATAAAAAAAAAAAAGCTCAAGATATTTTAAATGGATTTGATAAATATATACCTTCAATAGAAGAAGAATTTATAATTTATAAATGTAATAAAATGTTAGAAAATGATTTAATTAATATAGAAAAACAAGATATTCATAATTTAGATTTAATTAGAGAATTAGAATATAAAAAAAGTTCAAATCAATTTAAAGGGTTAATAAATAATGCATCTCAATTATATATTGATTTCTGGGGACAATTATTAAGTTCTCGTTTAAGTGGAAATGAAGATTTAACAAAATTAAATGATTATGGAAGTAAAATAAATAAAATAGTAGAACAAATTAATAATTCTTTTCAACAAATTCAAAAATTAAAAAATAATGATTATGAAATATTAAAATTATATTATGAATTTTTAAATGATATTTTAAATGATAAAGAAAAAGCAAATAAGTTAAAATCAATAATTGATGATATTGATGATATAATTGAAAATTCTGAAGAATCAGAATTTGGAAATTTATTTGTTGATTCATTAGGAAATAATGATGAATATTGTTATATTATTGTTTCTGGTAAAGATGAAAAATTTGGTAGTATTCAAAATATTTCTTTAAGTTCTTGTTTAATTTTTGGTTTTCAAAAAGATGAATTAATTGGTAAACCAATTGAATTATTAATTCCTGATACTTTTCAAGAAGAACATAGAAAAGTTATGAAAAATAAATTAATTGAGTTTAAAAAAAATACTTTTGGTAAATTAACAAAAACTTTTTCTGAAACAAAAGAATTAAATGTTTTTGGAAGAAATAAATCAAAATATTTAGTTGAATTAAATATAAAAGTTAATATTTTATTTACTGAAAATAATGAATATTTATTTGTTGCTTCAATTTCAAAAGATCATGCTTTTTATAATACTTATAATATTGAAAGTAATGAAATTCAAAAATCTTGTATTGTTTTAACAGATCAATATTTATTAATACAAAATTTTACTCCAAATGCTTTTGATATTTTAGGCTTAACTTCAGATGCAATTAATAGTAATTATGAAATAACTTTTTTTATAAAACAATTTTATGAAGAATTTTTACAAGTTGCTTCAGAAAATGAACAAACTATTATTGAGAATAAATTAGATTTAAAGAGAAATATATTAAATAAAAAATTTAAAAAGACTAAAATTATTAATTGGAGAAAAACAGATTTTTTTGATAAAAAAACAGGGTCAAAAATAATTGATATTAATAATACTAATTCAACAACTAAAAGAAGATTTTCAATGTTACAAAATAATCATATTATTTCAGATGAAATTTTTTTATTAACTGTAATTGAATCATATATTAATAATACTTTAAAAGGATATTTTTTTAAATTTGAAAAAATAAATGATTTAAGTTCAATCTCATCACAAAGATTACTTTCAATAAGTCCTCGAATAAAAAAAATTCCTAAAAGTTTAGACCATAAAATAATGAAATATAATACACCTAAATCAAAAAAAAATAGTAAAACTGAATTATCATCAATTTCATCTATTAATAATTATTTTAAAATAAATAATAATTTTATCCCAAATTCAACTTTTAATTTTAAATTCAATCCAGTTAATTTTTCATATGAAGGAAATAATTCTATTGATAATTCACTTACTGAATTTTTAAAAAATAAAGTTATGGAAGGAATACAAGAAAATCAAAATAATGATTCTAGTTTAATTGATGAATCAAATGAAGAAGAAGAAGATGAAGAAGAAATTGAAGAAAGTGAAAATATTAATATTATTTCTGATGACTCTTCATCTTTTTCAACAAAAAATAATAAAAAAATGAAAAGTTTTTTAGAGCCAAAATATAAAAATTCTCTTTCAAATGTTTTAAATAATAGTAATACTAATAATACAAATAAACCAGATGATGATTTTTATAAAATTAATTTTAGTAAAATAAAATATTCTGTTTATGATTTTAATAAAGGAATTGCTATTGAAATTAAAGATTATCATCAAGTTTATGAAGTTGATAAAAAAATACAAGATTTTATAAAAAAAAGAGATAGTCAAGATAAAACACATAATGAAAATGTAATAAATAAAGGAACTTTTAAAGGAAGAACAAATAATAAAATAAATAATCTAATTTTATTAACAGAAACAAAAGAAAGTATTTTATTAAAAGAAATTGAATATGCTTTAACAAAAGAAGATGTACATGAAAGTATTACTAGATTTAATAAAGTATCTATTTTAGTATTTATATTAATAATAGGAATTGGTTTTATTACTTTATATTATATTTTGTTTTGTATTAACATTATAAAAATGAATAGTGAATTAATAATTAATTCATATTTACTTTTAATATATAATTCAATAGGAATTTATTACACAAAAGAATTAATATTATTAAATAACGAAAATTATACTAATATTCCAACAAAAAAAACAAGAGAAGGATATCTTGATTTCATGTATAATAATACACATAGGATTTTTTTATTGAGTCATAAATTAATTTCATATGAAATTGCTTCTCCTATTAAATTATCAAAAGAAACTTCTTGGGCAATAAAAAATGAAAGTTTCATTATTTGTTATATTAAAAATGATTTTAATATATATGAAACATATTCAACAATGTTAGTTTCTTTTGTTGAAACAAATACTGCATTATTTAATATAGGAAATAAAAATATTAGTTTAATTATTCCAACTGATGAAGATGTTTTTTATTTTTTACATAATTGTTTAAATAATGTTGGTCAACAATATTATATTCAAGGAGATATTTTGATAAACGAATTAAAAAATCATATTAAAAAGATAAAAATATTTTTAATTATAGGTTATATTTTCTTTTTTATTATTATTATTCTTATTTATATTTTAGTTATTTATGCATATAAAGGAATATCAAAAAGAAAAGACAGTTATATTGAAGTTTTTTTAGAAATAGAAATAAGTGTTATAAGAAATTCTCTTTATAAATGTGAAAAATTTAATAAAAAATTACAAAATGGAGAAAACTATGATGATGAAGAAATTTTAAGTACAATTTCTAATATTGATACTCCTGTAGTAAAAAAAAAAGAAACTAATAATGAAAATCAAACAAAACCAAGAATAGAAATTAAATCTATTTCAAATGATATATTTTTCAAAATAAAACTTATTTTTTTTTTATTATTGATTGAAGTGTTTTTTAGTATTATATTTGGATTGTTTTATACTTTTTTAGAAAAGATTCAAATTTATGTAAAATTTTCGCAACAAGAAATTTTATATAATGTCGAAATATATTATTTATTTAATAGTTTAAGAGAATTTTTTTTTGATAAAACTCAAAAAATTTTAAATATTACAAATGAAGAATATCTTAATTCTAAATTAGATGATATTTACGATTCTAGAAAAAAAAATATGAATTATATAAATCATAATAAATTTAATTTACCAAATGATTTTTTTGTTCAATATAAAAATTTAAAAAATTCTCATCCATGTGATTATAAATTAGAAGATAATTATTTTGAAAATGAAGAAGAATGTTTAAATTTTATGAGCAATTCAACAAAATTTGGAATGGATATTTTATTGTCATATTTTATAGAAGAAGTCAGATTTTTAAAAGAATTAACGTTTGTTTATACTGATTTAAATAATCCAATTAATAATTTGACATTAACAGGAACTGAAATAGGACAAAAAAATTGGCCAAATAAAGAACCAGAATTATCAAATTATATTAAAAATGATCCTATTAATTATTTTAATATGGATTATATGAAAAAAATGAATATTATGTTTAGTAATATTATTCTTAGTTTTGATAAAATTTTAAATAATCTTATGGCTGATTGTCTTAAAAGTTTTTTAAAAAATACTAAAATTCCTTATGTAATTTTACTTATTAGTTATTTGTCTTTATGTTCAGTTTTATTTCTTTTTATTTGGATGCCTTTTGTAAGTAATTTAAATTCAATTATTTATAAAACAAAAAAAATGTTATCTATTATTCCAAAAGAAGTTTTAATGTCAATTGAAAATATTGAGAAATTATTAGATGTAAATACAAATAATGTGAAGAATCAAAAGAATATTAAATTTAAAAAATAATTTTAATTGACTATATATATATTGAAAGTAAAATATAATTTTATTAAATATTTTTTATAATAATAAATTTATTACAAAATTAAAAATTATATTAAATAAATTTTAATTATTTTAAACAACAATTTTGCTTTTTATTAATTTCAGGACAAATAATTTTAGTATAATTATCCAAATTATTCCCTTGATTTTCATGATTAATAATATTTGTTTTATTTCCATAATTAATTTTCAATAATTTACTTCCTAAAAATTGAAAAATTTCATGTATATTAATATTATCTTTAGCAGAAGTTTCATAATAAAATAAATTATTTCCTCTTGAATAATTTTCTGCCTCTTCATAAGTAATTTTTCTATCAATTCCCAAATCACATTTATTTCCAATTAACACAATAATTTTTTCAATATTTGGATTACTAAATTTATTAAAATTTTCAATCCAATTTCCAATTGATTCAAATGATTGTCTATCAGTTATATCAAATACAATTAAACAAGCTTGTGCTCCTCTATAATAACTTTTTGTTATACTTTGATATTTTTCCATTCCTGCTGTATCCCATATTTGAATTTTTATTATTTTTTGATTTATTGATATTGTTTTCATATGAAAATCACATCCTAAAGTTGCTACATGTTTTTCATTATATTCTTTATCTGTAAAACGATGTATTATACTTGTTTTACCTACATTGGAATTTCCTATTATTATTATTTTAAATATATATTCATAATTATCATTATTTGACATTGAAAATTAAAAATATTAAAAAAATTTTTTTTCAAAAAAAATAAAAAAAAAATGTAAAATTGTATTTTTTCAAAAAAGAAAAAAAATAATAAAAAAAATTACAAAAAACCAAGAATTTTTAATATAAAATCCTCCTTCTCTAAAATCAACAATATAAAGTGAACAATCATCACCATAATATCCACCATTACAAACACAAGTTCCATCTCCTTCATTACACTCTCCTAAACTACCACAAGAATTTAAGCAAAAAACAACAGAACAATCATCTCCTCCTCTCCTTAAACTTTCATTACAAAAACATTGACTTTGAGGTTTCATAACAACACAAGTTCCAAAAGGTTTACCAGAGCATTCATTAGGACATTCTTGTATTGAACAATCATCACCAATGAAACCTTTATTACAAGAACAAGTACCATTTGATAAACATTTACCATTATTTGAACAATGATAACAAACTTGTGGTGAAAAAATATCTGGATCTGTATAACAAAATGTTCCTGGACAATATAAATTTTGACATGATGTTCCCCAATAATTATTATTACATATACAACGAGCATAGGAACAATTTCCATTATTTGAACAATTATTTTCACATATATTTGAATATAGAATAAATAAATTGTCTATTATTGAAAAATATAATTGTTCATTTTTTAAATTTTCTAAGTTTGAATAATTGAGATATGAGTATATTTCTTCATTTGAATTTTTCCATAATTCACCACCATATATTATTATACCATTTGAAAATAATGATAATGTTGCAGCCTTTGATGGTAATGGCCATGTTTCATTGTTTAATGTGTCTTCTGTTTTTATTATTTGAGTCCAGATATTTGAGTTTGTATTAAATAACCATATATCATTTAAAACATGAGCTGAATTCATTCCACCATATAAAAGTAGTTTACTATCACCTAAAGATATCATACAATGAAACATTCTTTTTTCTGGATTTACATTACCATTTGGAAATTCTTCTAACCAAGAATTTGCTTTTATTGAATATACCCACATATCATTTAATTGACTTTGGATATTATAAATAGAATTTTCATCCCATGTATAACCTGAATAAAGAATTAAGTAACCTTCTTCATTTAATGTTATATAAACAAGTGAACATCCTGCTCTTATTATTGGAAATTTTCCACTACTTGTAGAATCTTTTGTTATTTGTAAAACTGTTGTCATTTTATCAATTTCTTTATCATAATCTTCAGGATCAATATTAATTGTAACATGTGTTCCATCCCAATATGTAATTGATCTTGTAATTTGATATACTCCAACAGGATTCAATTGTTCCCATAAATTACCTGCTATTGAATATCTCAATAAATCATTACTTAAAATATTCTTTTTTGATGTTGAATCAAAAGTCATTCCACCAAATAAATAAAATATTGAAAATTAGAATCAAATGATGTACTCTAGGACTAGGTGAAATATCAGAAGAAGGATAAATTCTACTCCATTGATTTCCTCTTTCCCAAAAAATAGTCCCTGGATTTTCAGTATAATAACTATTAGGATAAAATCTTTGTGGTCCATATGATATTTCATATATCCACATATCAGAACAAGCATGGTTGACAATAAAGTGAATAACCACTATAAACTATCATATATTTCCTAGTAAATGCTTTATTGTTAAGTTTCTATTTTTTCATATATAACAGTAGTATGACCAAAATGAGGATAAGGTTTTCTGTTGTGTTCCTTCAACACTACCAATATAAGGTTTAACATAATTCCATTGATTTCTATTAATATTATAAGCCTATAATTCATTAGACATTTCATATCCACAATATTAGCTAAATATAATAAATTTATTTGTTGATCAGAAGTCATATTACTCTTATCAATATTTTTATAATTTTCAATAATTTCTTCACAATCAATATTAACATCCATATTACTATCTTTAATATTAATACTAACATTTATATTAGTTAATCCTCAAAATACAAGCATAATTTCTTCATTAGGATAAGTTTCAATTCCTGCATTATTAATAAGTCTATAACAAAATTCACATGTATCATCACAACATTGATCAGGGCAATTAGTATCATTTGGTCCTTTAAAATTAAAATTTCCTAATGAAACATCAGGTAAAGGATAACCTTGATAAGTTGAATTTAAATCACATGAATTATCAGTATAATTACAAAATGGACCACATAAATAATCAGGACACATTTCATTAGATTCTGATTGAGAATATGTTGAATAAATTATTGATGTATGGAATGCTCTTGGTCTTGGGTAATAAAGAACTGATTCACATTTATTTGTTATAGTTTGACAATATCTTATTGTTAAATATTCTGATAAATTTAATTGAGATGGGAGGAGAGTAAAGTCTGTTTACGATAGAATATTTGGTTGTCTATTACTGGCTCTTGTTTTGAAAGAGATATTAAGAAAAGAAGAATTTCGAGTTTTAGGAATTTTATTTTAATTTTTCTCATTTTTATTTTTACATTATTAAATTATTTAATTGGGTTTATAAAATAAAAATTTGAAAATATAAACTTAAAAATATAAACTTAATTAAATTACAAAATAATAAATTAAATTTTGAAATAATAGAAACAATAAAAAATTTAAAATTAATTTAGATAATTTTGATGCTAAATAAAAATATTTAATTAAAAATAAATTTTACAATATTATAGAAGAATTTGAAATAAAAAATATATTTCATAATAATCAATTATTTTTTGGAGAAAAAAATTTAAAGTAAGATAAAAAATATTATTGATAAAATAGGGAAATAAAATTAACAGTAAAAGATGGAATTTATGAAGGAGAAATATTAAATTTTTCATTACATGGAAAAGGAGAATTAAATTATTTCAATGGAGATAAATTTATTGGAAATTTTTCAAATGGGAAAAAATCAAATGGAAAATTTTATTTTTCTAATGGAGATTTATATGAAGTACAATTAATGTATTAAATAATAAAATAAAATTTAAATTTTGAAAAAATTTTATAAAAAAGTAATCAAATAATTTAATTAGAAAATATTTATTTAAAATCAATAAATATTTTTTATTATTCTTTAATATCTATTCTAACAAAATAAAATTATCAATTGATTACATCATAAACATCACTTCTATTAATATTTATTAAAATATCATTTTTAGAACTTCTACATGCATCAATTAGTATATTCTTTTTATAAACATTATTAATTTCTTCTTGAGTTATATTAAATAAACTTATTAATTTTCCTAAAAAAGTATTTGCTTTATAATTTTGAATTTGAATTTGATAATTTTTATCTTTTAATTCAATAAAATTTGAATGATATTTATCAGGATCTTCATTAAGAAAATCTTCATCTAAAATATAAAATATTTGATTAATATTTATTTCACCAATATTATCACCATTTGTATAAAGTTGACATTCAAATTTTTTTCCTCCATCTGAACCAATTTGATTATTTTTGACCTTTGATTTTATTTTCTCTTTGGATTTCATTTTTATTAATTTTTTAATAGTTTCTTTATTTATTTTCTTTTTTTCTCTTTTTCTTTTTTTTTTAATTAAATTCAATTCTTTTTCTTCATCAATAAAATTAAATTTATTGATTGATTGATTATTATAAGTATATTTTTTATTAAATAATTCACTTGCAGTGAATGTAAGATCTTGTGCTTGATATAAAATTTTATCTCTATCAGTTGGAATATTTATATCAAAACCAAGATATTTAATAAGAGTTCTTGTTGAATGTATTATCTCATGTTCAATATCAATTATTTTTTTTGAAATATTAAATAAAATAAATATCCAATTGTTTCCTAAATCTTCATTAAAATCACAATCAAAATTAATTAATTTTGAAGTGTAAGTACTTATATAAATTTCAAAAAAATTTCTTTCTGTTAATCCAGATATATCATCTTCAGGAAAAGGATAAAATTTAATCATTGATATTATATCTTTTATATTATCATTATTTTCATATGGAAATGGACATCCAGATTTTGAAAAGTCATCATTTAAATAATATAACTTCTTCATTAGGTGAGATGATATAAATGATTTTATATAATTTTTTATTTCTTCAATATAAGGTGAAAGAATATTATTTTCTAAATAATGATTAAATAATAAATTATTATTCTTTATTATTGAAATATTATATTTTTCTTTTGATATTTCTTCTAAAATATTAATAATAGAAAATTCATTGTCTTTAAAAGATTCAAAATATTTTTCAATATAATATTGTTTTTCTTTTGATTCTTTTTTTATATAAACTTTAAAGTCTAAATGTTTAATTAAATTATTAATATCATTTTCATTATTTTTGTATAATATATTTGATAATTTTTTAATATAATTAAAATTATTATTTGAATCTAAATATAGACTAATTTTTGGTGCAAAAATAATAGTAGTAAATAAAAAGACAAAAAATTTAAATTCATCTATTGTATTAATTCCATTAATTGAATATTTAAATTCTTGAAAAACTTTTAAAATTATTTTTATTGGGTCCTTAAATTTTTGTTCTGATATTATTTCTTTTTCATCAGCAAAAATAAAAAAAAAGAAATCTCTATAATCATTAAAATTAAAATTTTTTTGTGTTTTAAATTTTTGAAAAATTTCGATTTCATTGTTTTCATTAATTTGAATAAATTTTTCAAAATCAATTTCATTTTTATTATTATATAAATGATAAGCATTTAAAAAAAGATTTTTAAATTTTCTATTTATAAATTTATTATTTCCTCTTTTAATTTGAAAAAAATTATCTTTTATTATTCGATTATTTGATTTCTTTAAATTATTTATCATTTTATAAAATAATTGAGCATTTTTTTTTTCATCTTCTCTTTTAACTCTATTTTCGAATACTTTTAATATTTCATCTTTTTCATTTTCATTTAAATTATTCTTTTTTAAAATTGAATAAATACGATTTATTTCTTCTTTTTGAGGTAAATTTTTGTTATTCTTTTTATTTAAACTTTCTTCTCCATCTTTTCTTTTAATTAAAAAATATATTTTTCTACTTATTTCTTCTATCATATATCTTAAACAAATATTTTTATTATTTACATAACCAATTGGCAAACCATAATTTTCTTCTAAAAAAAATTCAAAATCTCGAATTGTATTTATTCCTTTTTCTTCTATATTAATTAATATATTTTTCAAATCATTTAAATCGCCTTTAAATATCTTTAATTCTTGATAATATGTAAAATTTTTTTTAAATTCTTTTTCACTGCTTTTAATAATTGTATTTAATTGTTTTAAATTATTTTGATTTAAAGTTTGAATTAATTTACAAATTAATTTGTCTATTTTCTTTATTTTTGCTTGAACAAAATCATAATTTGAAAAAATAAATTTTAAATAATTAAAATTCATCTCTTCATCAACACCATTTATTTCAAAAATGAATTTATATTGTTTAAATATATCAGCTGTTTTTTCTTTATTATTTGATTCAAATTCTTTTAATTTATTATAAAGTTCTATTGATTTTTCTTTTTTTTCTTTTAAAGATGAAAACTTCATTTTTAAATTATTTTATAGATTAAATATTTTCTACATTTTAATTATTTGGGCAAATAATTTTTTATTTTATTAAAATAACCTATAATTCTTTTATTTTTTAAATTTATTATACTTATCTTAAT
>JAEEGK010006728.1_pt1 | contig 27578 bp, 18 predicted proteins | sample 8958771 | NCBI WGS metagenome assembly JAEEGK01 (sample SAMN16246547, study PRJNA631951) | gut metagenome | biome: gut microbiome; feature: rumen; material: SC-attached | host: Bos | place: Iran: Karaj | collected 2018-10 | reverse complement strand
AAAAAGATAAAAGAGATATATTAGGACAGAAAAAATATGATGAAATATATAATAAATTTAATTTATTATTATATGGAACAATAGTTGAATGTCCAAAATGCCATGAAAAAAATTCTTTTGAAAAAGGAGATGTAGATTATAATATAAAAGATGAAAATAATAAAAAATTATCAAAACAAGCATGTGAAGATTATGCAAATAATAGATGTAGATGTCCAAATTGTCAAACAGTATTTTGTATAAGTTGTAATTTAGTACCTTATCATTTAGGAAAAACATGTAAAGAATATAAAGATTTTATTAATAGTAAAAAATGTAGATATGATTATACAGTTATTACTAATAAAACTAAAAGTCAAAATGGTGATATTTGTTCTAATAAAGAATGTCTTGAAAAATATAAAATTTCATGTAAAAAAAAATTACCTTGTGGTCACATTTGTTGGGGTTGTAAATATGAAAAAAAATGTCCTCCTTGTTTAGATTCAAAATGTAAATTATATAAAAATTACTTTGATCAAGATATTGATTCATATTGTAATATATGTTTTATAGAAGGATTAGGTAATGCACCTATAATATTATTATCATGTAATCATTATATACATTTTAAATGTATAGAAATGAGATTAAAAAAAAAATGGAATGGACCAAAAATAACATTTAATCATTGTTTATGTCCATTATGTAATAAATGGTTAGATTGTCCAAATGTTCCAGAAATACAAGAATTAATAGATTGGAATAAGAAATTATATGATAAAATAAGTAAAATGGCTTTAGAAAGATTAAAATTTGAAGGATTAGATAAAGATAAAAAATTATTAGATCCAAATTCAAAATGGTATAATAATACATTGCAATATGCATTAAATAGATTATCATATTATTTATGTTACCAATGTAAAGAACCGTATTTTGCAGGATTAAGAGAATGTGGTGATGGACCATTAATAAATAATAATGATCCAAATAAAGATTATGATCCTAAAGATTGTATATGTGGTAAACATGCTAATTTATATGGTGTTGCAGGAGTAAGTGATTGTAAAATTCATGGAAAAGATTTTATCGAATATAAATGTAGATTCTGTTGTAAAATCGCTAGTTGGTTTTGTTGGGGAACTACTCACTTTTGTGATGAATGTCATAGTCGACAATGTAAAGGGGATTATGTCAGTAAATATCCTAAGGAAGCTTTACCTATTTGTGACCCTAAAACTTGTGAAGTTAAAGTGAAACATCCGCCTAATGGAGAAGAATTCGCTCTTGGATGTAGGGTTTGTAGAATTGAAAATGGAAATGTTAAAGAATTTTAAAAATTTTTACAAATTGGTATATTATTTATTTTTATCTTTGTTTTTTTAAAAAAGTTTTTTTTAATGTTATTTATTTATATAGATTTCTTAAAATGTTTTTATATGGTTTTTTATTTTTTTTTATTATATTAATAAAAAATAAAAACATTATTGAATAATTAATTAAATTATAAAAAAATATTACGAGCAAAATTTCCAAAAAATCCATAATAATAAAATACAAAACCTGAAAAAAATCTTAATTTTTTATAATAAATAAATAAATATTTCACTTTCATAAAAATATATAAAAAAATAATATAATGTCTACAAATATTCCAGAGCAGCTTCCATCTTATAAAACAGTGACAGAAGTATTTGATTGGGGATCTTCAATATCAAAAGTGATAATAAAATGGTTAGAAGAGATAGAAAATGAAAATATAGATAAGGAAACATTTAAAGTTTATGCAAGAAGAATTTTATCAGAAGGAGCATATCATTTATCTTTATCTTCTCAAAAAAATGAAGACCCAAAAATAAATCTTGGAAGTATATCAAAAACAAATGATGATTTAGAAGGATATCGTGAAATAACAAATATATACATATCAGATGAAAAAGGAAATAAAAAATTAAAAGATCAATATATAACAATTGAAATGAGTGTTCACCCAAAAAATAATTTATCATCAGTATTAAACTATGATATAAAATCTTTCTATAACAATTATATAAAACCATTATATACAATAATTCAAATAAAATCAATAAAAAACATAAATAATCAAATAATAGAGAATTATAAAGGTGACATTCGTCCAATAGTAGATAAATATACATTTTCTCACCAAATAATAAATCAATTATCATTCCCTTATGCATCATACGAGCCATCAGATAATGAGAAACATCCATTAATAATATGGCTTCATGGATTAGGAGAAGGAGGTTCTGATAATCCAGCATTACCTATAATGGCAAATAAGGCAAATATATTTGCAGATGAATCAATACAAAAATATTTTAATGGAGCATATGTGTTAATTCCTCAATGTCCTACTACTTGGGTCCATGGATATAAATCTTTTGGAAAAGGAACTTCAATATATGAAAATGCATTAATTGAATTTATTGAATTATACATTTATGAACATTCAAATATTGATAAAACACGTATTTATATTGGAGGTGATTCAAATGGTGGTTATATGACTATGATTCTTTTACGTGATTATCCTAATTTTTTCACTGCTGCTTTTCCTACTTGTGAATCACTTAAAGATGATTTGCTTAGTGATTCTGATATTATTAATATTGGAAAAACTCCTTTATGGTTTATTGCTTCTAAAAGTGATAAAGTTATTCCTCCTAATTTATTTTCTCTCCCTACTTTTCAAAGACTTAATAAAATCGGAGCTAATGTTCATTTCAGCTTTTTTGATAAAGTTGTAGATTTAAGTGGATTGTATTTTAATGAGCAAGGAAATCCTTATGAATATGATGGACATTGGTCTTGGATTTACGTTTATAATGATGTATGTGAAGAAGAAATTGATGGAAAAAAAATTAAACTTATGGAATGGTTGGCTAGTCAAAAAAAAAATTAGGAGAATTATTTATTTAATAATTTTTTTGGAATATTAAAAATTCTTTTAGACTAAATAATTTAAAAAATTTTTAATTAAGAGTTAATTATTAAAAGAATATTTATTTAATAGAAAGTTTTTTTTTATTTGAAAATGTCAGAAAATAAATATGATGTAATAACTGGTAGTAAAGAAATAAAACGATTATTTTCAGATGAAGAAAATAAAAGTGAAATAAAAGATAATAATAATGAATATTTTATTAAATTAAAAGAAGACAAAAATTTAAAAATATTTTTTATTTTATTATTATGTATTTTATCTATTGTTCCCATATTTTTTTCATTATTAAAATTATTTGAAGGAATAATATTGGGAATAATTATTTGGTTAATTGATATTTTAGTATTTTTAATTGATAAATATTTAAATCCAAAACAAATTAAATTAACAAAAATACAAAATAATTTAAAAATTGAATATTTGAATAGTAAATCTCATAATTTAATGTCTAAAATATTAATAAATAAAATAAGTAATATTCATTTTGAATTATTTAAAAAAGATGGTTATTTAAATTTATTTTTAATGTATGATTATAATGATAATATTGATTTAAATTCAAGTAATATAAAAAATATTCCTTTAAAATTATTTGAAAGTTTTTTCCCTATTAATGATGAATATGATGAAGAAATTGAAATTAAATTAAACAATTTTATTAATAAATCTTCAATAAATTTAAAAAAAAATTTTCTTTCAAAAAATGAAATAATTGAAATTAATAATCATTTTACAACTTTATTTTTAGAATCTCCCTTTGAAGAAAATTATTATATGTTATGTTTATTTTTGATAATTCCTATTATTTGTTTATTATATTATTTTAATGATTTAAAATTTTATTCAGTTCTTTTTATTATAATTATTATTTGTTTATTAAATTTAATAATATTATATGGAAGAAAACATATTTTGAGAATTGATTTTATTACTTCAGAAGAAAGAGATAAAATTTTTATTGGATTAATAAGGTTTATTTCAAATAGTTATTATAAAACATTTTTAATTGAAAAGAATAAAATTGAAAAAATTAATGTTGAAAATAAAGATTTAAAAATTATTTTTAAAGATAAAAAAAAAGAAATAATTTATTCTTTCAATAAATTATTTCAAAATAATTTAAATTCTATTATACAAAAAATAAATATAATAAATCAAAATTTATTATCTAATTAAATTATAAGTAATATTTATTATGAATAAAAAAAATTTATATAACAAAATGTTGATTTCAAAAATTCATGCATTATATTCTTTTAGAGAATTATTTTCATATATTCCAGGCAAATTATTTTTGAGATTGATAAAATATAATAAATATCTTAATAAGAAATTTGAAATTACATCTGAAAATTACAAAAAATATTTTTTTGGAAAAAAAATAGAAAATTACAATTATGATTATATAAAAGATTATTTTCAAGGATTATCAAAGTATTTTTCTTTAACAAAATTAAACAAAGAAGAAATAAAAAAAATGTGTATAAATGGAATATCAAAAAATCAAAATTTTAATTTAAAATTATCAGATGAAGATTTTGATTTAGTTTTTCATAATCCTTATTTTAGAAATAATATAAGAATAAATTTAAATGATTTACTTAAAGAGAATATTCCTAGATTTATATTATTAAATGAAAATGAATTAAAAGAAAAGACAAAGAAAGTGTTGTCTGTTATATATAATTCATTTACCAATTTTCATAGAATGAATAAAAAAGAAGCTTCAAATTATTTAACTGTAGTATGTGGACATGAAATTAGTGAAGAAGATAATAGAGTAAATCAACTTTTTAGACTTTATGATACTAAATCTAATGGTTTTATAAATTATGAAAATTTTTGTAAATATTATTTTGATTTTATTCATAATAACATTAATATTGTTTGGGCTCATTTTAGAAATTTAGGATATAATAATTTATTAGAAACAGATATCAATTTAAATTATTTATTTGATAATTTAAATAATTTGGAAAAAAAGAATCAAAATATTTTTTTTAATTTATTAAAGATTTCTGATAAAAAAATCCAAAAAATTACTTTGACAAAAACAATAGAAAAAAAATTTATTGAATTTTTAAAGGACCAGAAACAAATATTTTTAAATTTAGAAAAATTAGATATTTCAATTTTAAATTTAGAACCAATCATTGAATTACAAATAATTTTTCCTAATGTTGATGAATTAAGTTTATATATTGATGAAGAAAATTTTAATTATAATATAAGTGAATTAAAAAACATTTTTCCAAAAATGAATACATTAAATATTCATATTATGATAAAATATAATTTTTTTGATTTAATTAGTTCTTTAAAAAATACTGAAGTTACAACTTTAAAAATTTTTATTTTTGATGATATTAATTTAACAATAGAATCAAATATTATTTTAGAAAAAATTCATAATTTAGAAATAAGAATTTTAAAAGGATTTATGATAGATTTTTTATATAATTTTTTTGCAAGAATTGATTTTCCAAATTTAAGAGAATATATTTTAAATTTTGAATTTAAAGAATTAACAAAAAATACAAATATAAAATCAGGAGATAATGACTATAATATTGTTAATAAATTATTAATTGATTTAAGAAAAAATTTTAATTCGAAATTATTATTTAAAATCCCAAATAAATTAAAATCAATAAAAACACTTAAATTAAATTTAGATACATTTATTTTTACATTTAAAAAGAAAAAAGAACAAAAATATTTATTTAGATTTATAAATAATGGATTAGAAAAATTATATAATAATATTGATTTAATTATTGACAATGAAGAAATAAAAAAATATAAAAAAATAGATATTAAAGGAATGAGTAATTTAAAAGAAAATACAACATCATTAACAGAAAAAGAAGATGTTAATCTTTGTGATTTAAATTTTAATATTCAAGTAAGAGATTATTATATTAAAAGTTATGAAGATTTAAGAAGTATATATTGTGAACAAGAAATTCATTCAACTAATTTATTAAAAATTCTTAAGATGATAAATTTTAAAGATAATAATATACGATATATTAATTTAACTATAGATTATTTAAATAATGAAGATACAATTATATTTGAATTAATTAAATATTCTAAAAAATTAAAAAGTTTAATTTTAAGAATAAATTGTGAGATCAATATTCAAATTATTTTTCAATCAATTGAAAATTTAAAGTTTTTAAAAATTGTGAATATTACTGGAATTAACAATAAACAATTTTTAAAAGTAAAACTAGAAAATACTAAATTAATAAATAATTTATTTTATTTTGATGAATTTAAAATAAATTCTCTTGGATTTAATTTAAAAAATAAAAATAATTTGCATTCTTATATAATATGTGAATATAAAAAATCATTTTCGAAAATTAAATTATTAGGAAATAATGAAGAAATAAAAAAAAGAAGTAAATTATATTTAAACAATGAAAGACTAAAAACATTAAGATATATTTTTTATAATTTTGGGGTTCCTAAAATAAAAATAATGTTAAAAGGAGATTTTATTGATACAAAAAAAATGTTTGTAAAATGTGATTGTTTAACAAAAATAGATTTATCATATTTTAATTCAAAAAGTATAAATAATATGAGTTATATGTTTTCAAAATGTTCTTCTTTAACTTCTATAAATTTATCTAATTTTAATACTGATAATGTTGAAGATATGAGTGGAATGTTTTCTTCTTGTATTAAATTAGAAGATTTAGATTTATCTAATTTTAATACTAATAAGACTAAAAATATGAGTTATATGTTCTTTAGATGTAGTTCTTTAAAAAATTTAAATTTATCTAGTTTTATGACTAATAATGTTAATGATATGAATTATATGTTTTACCAATGTGGAGCTTTATCACATTTAAATTTATCTAATTTTAAAACTTTTAAAGTTAAAAATATGAGTTGGATGTTTTATGATTGTTCTTCTTTAAAGTCTTTGGATTTATCTAATTTTCATACTGAAAACACAAAGAATAATTATAATATGTTTTATTTAAATAAAAGTTTAACACTTATTATATTATCTAATGTTAGTGAAAAGACTTATCAGAGTATTCAATCCTTTCAAAGGGAATTTAATGATAAATGTGATTTTAAGTATAAAAAGATTAAAAAAAAATATAATTAAAAAAATTTTTATAGAAGAATGATTTTTAATCAAGTAATTTAATTATAAAAATAAAAAATTAAATGGATTAAATTATAACCTAATAAAATTTGTTTCTCTTTTCTAAAATTACATATGAAAAAATAATAAAAAAAAACAAAAATAATTATTTATAATTTAATTTATTCGTTTTGTAAAGTAATTCTTAAAAAATAAGTTGCAGTAGCATGATTTAATTCATTTTTTCCAAGAGATTTTATTATATAATCTCTTTTATAACCAAAATTTTCAACATATTGTAAAGCATATTCTTCAATTTTTAAAGTATTTTTCTTTACTGGATTAAAATCATTAATTAAATATTTTTTATCTTTTTCTTCTAAACTATTATTTTCTAAAACTTTAATAGGGCTTTTCTCGTTGTCATTATCAAAATTATTATCATTAAAATCATTATTATTTTTCATATTATTATTATTATTATTTTCTTCATTAAATTCTTCATTAAAAGAAATCATAATTTTATTATTTCCTTTTCTAATTTTTTTATTAATAATAAAACCTTGATCAACATCTTCATTATTTTTAATTTCATAATTAATATTTAATTCATTAACTTTAGGAATAAATCTCATAATATTATCTTCTATTCTTAAATCTTCAAAATAAATTTCTTCATTTTGATTTATAACAGAATTATAAGGAGTAATAATAAAACTTGTAGTATTAATATTTTTATTTTCATCTTCTAAATCACTTTCCATATTTTTATAAGTAAAATTTTCTACTAAATCTTCTTTTCTTTCTTTTCTATAATCAATATATAATTTCCTATATATAACTTTTTCAGCATTAGTAAATAAACAAATATCACCATTAATACCATCTTTAAACCATTTATGTTCTAAAATTTCATTTAATTTAATTCTTTTATCAGGATTTACTTCTAATAATTTATAAAGTAAATCTTCACATTCATTAGAAATAAAATTTAATTTAGGAAATTTACCATTTAAAATACATTTATGTAATTCATAATCATTATTTCCTCTAAAAGGTACAACTCCGCTTAACATAGTATATAAAACAACACCAGAAGACCAAATATCAGTTTTAAAAGGATCATAATTAATATTAGATAATATTTCAGGTGCTATAAATGCAGGAGTACCACATGAATCTTTAATATATTGATTATTTTTTACTTCTTTTCCAACTCCAAAATCACATATTTTTATTATATTATTTAAATCAATTAATATATTATCTGGTTTTATATCTCTATGAATTATATTTTGGGATTGAATATAAATTATTGCTTCTATTAATTGTTTGAATATAAATTTTGAATAATTTTCTGGTAATTTTGTCATTTTATTTATTATATTTAATAAATTTCCTCCTGGAATATTTTCCATTATTATACATAAATGTGTTTCTGTTTCTATTGTTTCTAATATATTTATTATGTTTTTATGTCCTCTTAATTTTTTCATTAAATTTATTTCATAGAATATTCTATTTTTAGGAAATTTTTTTTTGGATTTATTAAAAGATTTAATTGCTACTATATGACCACTTAATATATGTAATGCTAAATTTACTTTTCCAAATGCACCATGTCCTATTCTTCTTCCTATTTTATAAAAGTTTAATGTTGTTTTTGGATATTCTTTATAATTAGTTTTTGATCCATAATTTTTAATATATTCTTGTAACTTTTTACTTTCATTTTTATAATAATTAAAATCTTTTAATGATGATATTGAAGATGTAGAAAGATTAATTTCTTTTGAATTTGATTTATATTTATTTAATGATATTTTTGTTTTTGATTTTGATTCACTTTTAGTTAAAAAAGAATTGGTTGAGTTTTTTAAAGAAATTGGATTTATATTTTGATTTTTTTTTGTTGAAATATTTTGAACATATTTTTTAGAATTAGTTTGATTTAATTTATTTATTATTTTTGTATTATTATTAGTTAATCCTTTTGTATTATTTATACTAGACTTCTTTGAATGAAGTGTATTACTTTTTTCTTCACTATTACTTCTTATTTTTGTTAAATTACTTTCTTTTGATTTTGATGATGTTTTTTTTATTTTATTTTTCCATGAAATATTAGTTAAAGTCAATGGAAATAAATTATATACAATATTTAAATTTATATTTCCATAATAACAATTGTTAATAATTTTTTTGTAAGTAATTGATTTTTCATCTATTACTTCAGTAATATTTTCTGATATTAATTTAGAATTATTTTTATTTGAATTTGTATCTAAAGTTAATTTATTATATGCATATGATTTTGATAAATTTGTATTATGATTAGTTAATTTTTTTTGAGTGTTAATATTTGTATTATTTGGATTTGTTTGAGTTGTTAAATTTGAATTTACAGAATATTTAGATAATAAACTTTTAAAATTACTACTATTATTATTATGAATTATAATATTTTTAATTTTTGATGTTTTTTTAGCTTTTGAATTTGAATCTAAAGTTTCTTTACTTACTTTATTTTTATTTAAAGTACATTTTTTATCTAATGAATTTTTTTTTGAATGTTTTACTGTACAAAAAGTTGTTTTATATGTTTGTAAATTAATTTTTTTTAATACATTATTAATATATTTTGTTCCTAATTGAGAATTTTTTGATGATGATAATAAAGAAGAACTTTCATTATTCGTATGAACAAAATTATTATTTAAATTAGAATATTTTTTTAAATTTATACTTTTAATTTGATTTATATTATGATTTTTAATTTCTTTATCATCTTTATTATTTGAAATTGAATGTTGAGTTGAATTAGGAGAAGAAAAAAAATTTCCTCTAACTTTATTATGATTTACTTTTTGCTTTGTTTTTTTATTTTGACTGTTTACTCTTGTCTTATTTTTTTCTTTCGACTCAATTTTTTTTTCTTTAGAATCAAAATGTTTTGAATTAAGATTAATAATTAATTTTAGAGTATTGTTTGAATTATGACTATCAAAAAAATTTTTATTATTTTTATTGTTATGTAAGGATAATGGACTTTGTTTAGTTGTTCTAGCTCTATTCTTATTTGTATTATTTAAATTATTTTTTGAATTTTTTGAACTTGAATTAAAAATTGAATTCTTGCTCAAATTGTTCCTTGTTTGTTTTACTATAGGACAATTTGAACTTTTCATATTTATTTAATTAAATTTGATATTTTTTAAATTATTTTAAAAGCATTATTTAGTTAAAAATTAAATATTAAAATATGAATCCTCAAAAAAAAATTTTAAGAATGATAACAAGACCAATAAATTATTTATTTGATTTATATCAAGCAAAAACTAAAATTCAAATTTGGATTTTTGATAATAAAGATATATTATTTGAAGGAAAAATTCTTGGTTTTGATGAATATATGAATATGGTATTAGATGAATGTGAAGAAGTAAATGATAAAAAAAAAACAAGAAATTATTTAGGAAGATTAATGTTAAAAGGAGATAATATAACATTAGTTAGAGCAATATCATAAAAAAATAAATTAATTATTATTATTTAAATTATTCGTCAATTTCTTTTTTATTTTCTAAATACATTTTTCTTTTTTTTTTCTCTCTTGGACTACTATCACCAACAATTAATTTAACAAATAACATTCCAATTGCAAAAATTATTCTAATCCAATAAAAAACCATTGATAATATCATAAAATATAAAGTAAATGCTTGATATTTATTATTTTCAATATCTGAATATAATTTAAGAGTTGCACTAAAAAAAAAAATTGAATCAAAAAGTTGTCTTATTATTTCAAACCAATCAATTAAAAAATCAGTTGGAAAAAAAATTATCCAAGGAGAAAGTAATTGTTCAATTCCTTTTTGTTCCCATAAAAAAATAGAATGAAGATTATTTTCATATAAGAATGTTAATGGAAATTGAAAATATAATTCAATTAATAATAATATTGTAACATAAATTTTTTGAACCCAATTTTTTTGAATTAAAATTATCATATGTCCTTTTTTAATAATATGAACTAAAGGTAATAAAAATATTATAAGCCATCCTACTGTTTTAGTTCCTTTATTAAGTCCTTTTGCTTTTATGTCTTCAATTTCGTTTTTTTTTGTTTTTACAAATCTTGTTAATAAAAAAATACTAAAAAATGTACTTGCTGGTTTTATTATATGAACAATAATTCCAAAAATAATAAATAATATAAATAAAAAAATATATAATAATGGAAATTCTGTTATTGTGTTTGTAGTTTGAATAAATCCTTTATATTTATCTTTTTTTTCATTTGAATTTTCTCCATTTTTAAATTCAGAATCATTATTCATTATTTGATTCGTTGAAGCACTTTTTTCTTTATTTATTAATTTATTATTTGGTTCTGGCTTTTCTTTTAATGTTACTTCTTCTTTTTGTTTATCTAAATTAGACATTTAAATATTTTATTATATTTATATAATTTTTTTTAATTATTTAAAATTTATAATTTTTAATTTTGAGATTTATTCTTTATTTTATTTAAATATGAATTTTGAGAATGTAAATTTAATAATCTTTGAGAATAAGGAATAAACTTTTTCTTTTTATTATCTTTTTTTTCATTATCTCTTTTTTTATTTAAATCAATTATATTTTGTAAAATTTTATTATCTTCTTTTATTGTTTTGATAAAATCTTTTTTAAAATCACTACTTCTTTCATGAATTATTTTTTTATATTTTTTTTCATAAGAAGCTTTTAAATCTAATAATTCATTACTTAAAATATTATTTTCTTTTTCTGGAGAAATTACAGAATGAGTTTTATAACTGATTTTTTCCTTTTTTTGATTATTTTTATTTCCAGCATCTTTAGAAAACACTTTTTTAATAATTTTATTTTCTTTTTCAAAAGGAATATTTGGTTTTTTAATTTTTTGAGAAAGAATATATTTTTTTGCAATAAATTTTTCTATTTCTTCATCTTCTTTTTTAATGATATTTTTCAATACTTCTTTATGATTATTATAATTATCAAAATCCATATTTTCATGAAGAGAATTATTCAAAGACAAATAAGAAGAATTATTAATTGATTCATTTGATTTTTTTGATTCAATTTCATCTTCACATTCAGCTTCTTTTTCAATATAATTATTAAGATTAAAGATTTTTTTCATTTTAAATTTAAAAATTATAAAAAAATATAAAATTAAATATATATTTTCAAAATAATAATCATTTAAAATAAATTTTTATGATTGAAGAAATTTTTAATGAAAATGAAGATGTTGAAGCATATGCAAAATTACAAGGAATAGGAATTAAATTATTTATAACTAAAAAAACAGTAATAATAGGAAGAGAACCAGGAGAAGAAACAGAATTTGAACAAAAATTAACTTTAACTGGTTCACAGAAAATTTCAAGACAACATATGAAAATTTTTTGGGATGGAATTGATCATTGTTGGAAAATTAAAAGTTTATCAAAAAATAAAATTTATGTTAATAAAGAATTAATTACTAAAGATGATGAGGCAAGAAAATTAGAAGATTGTGCTGCATTAAGATTTGATAAATTTTTAGTATATTTTTTTCCTGCAATATAATTTTAATAAATTTATTATTTATTTTATAAAAAATGAATATTAAAAAAGATTTTTATCCTTTTTCCTTTATCAAAGTTTTCATTTTACAATTTTTCATGATTCATTTTTCTTTAACTATAGATTTATATTCATCTTGCGATGAAAACCAATATTATAGCCTTACAAATTTTACTTGTTTGAATTGTCCAGATAATTCAATTTCAGATTCATTAAAATTTACATGTCATTGTAATAATATGAGTGAATATTTTAATTCAACAACTGTAAGTTGTAAAACCTGTGAGGAAAATTTTGGTTTAAATTCAGAAAAAAATGATTGTATAAATTGCTCTAATATAAATAGTACTAATGAGGAAAACTATGATAAAGAAAATTATAGATGTCAATGTGGAAATTCAAGTGTTTTATTTTATAAGAATAATTCATATAACTGTAAAAATGATTCATTGAATTATAATGATAAAAAATATCCAAATTTTAATCATTCATTGGTTAATGTATATGAAAATGATACAGATAATGTTTGCATAGGAATAGGATATTATTATAATTCAACGAATAATCGATGTGAATGCATAAATAACACTTATGACCTTATAACATATAAAGTTAATTCATCTTTTTCAATTAATATTTGTGTTCCCAATATAACTAAAAGTAATTCTACAAGAAGAAGGATGCAATCTACTTCTACTTCTACTTCTCCTATATTATTTGGTGAAAATGGTGCCACAAAAACAATTACTATTGAACAATCAACACTATCAGAACTTATTCAAAATAATTATACTAAATGTATATCAACACTATCATATCCTTACAGTCCAGAGTATTATTCATGTAATATGTTAGCCAATTTATGTGTTTTAACATTATATTCTCAATGCAATCAATATAATGAATTTTGGAATAGTGCAGAAAATATAGAAGAGTAAAATATATTTATTATTTTTTTAGTTCTGAGAATAAAGGTAGGGCAAAAAATGCTCCTTGGTTATTTTATAAAGAACCACCTCTTGAAATTACTGAAAATGCTACTAGAATTCCTTTTAATGTGTCCTTCCACAACGATAAAGTTTTCGTGAGTAAATTACAATTTTATGTCATAATGTAAAATAAATAAATATAAATAATTAGTTACAATATTAATGGTGAGATATTGGAAATAAGAGAACTAAAAGGAGATTTAATTTTATGTACAACAACCTATGATGATACAAAAGATTTTAAAAGTTTTGGAGCATCAATTAAGAAAGAATGTAATATTGATTTAAATCAATATACAAAAGATAATAAAACAATGTATTTTTATGAATTATATTTAAAAAATGGTAATGAGAATGAATATTATGATGTTCCAGTATATATATCAAATATTAATATAAGAGAAATTCAAAATAATTTGTATAAAGAAGATAATGCAAATAATAGACAACAAAGACAATATGTAAGAAGATTTTTCATCTTTAATAATTTATTAAACGATAGAAGAATTATTTATGCAAATAAAATCACTTTTAGAACTAGATTACAAAATCTAAATGATGAAAGTCGAATTTATCAACCTTTTTTAGAAATAGAGTATGACGAAGGTGATCTAAACACTAATACAGAAATAAACTACCAAGGTCATAAAGTCTCATTTAGAACAGATTATTATATGGATATTGAAAAAAGAATAATGAAATGGGTAATTGCAACTTTTGTTATAGTTACAGTTGCATCATTTATATTTACAATAACAAGAATGTACATTTGGACAAAATTAAATCCTTCACCTCTTTCACCTGATAATTATTTAACTTGGGCACTTGGAACAGGATTAATGAAATTATTTAAATATTGGGGTCTATTCATGTTTTTTTGGGTTTGGGGTTTAACAGCATATTTTTATATTTTTTTTAAAATACAATATCGTCCTTATATAATGTTTCCAACAATTGATGTTAAATATAGAAAATATTATTATAGATTTTGTGTTATTTGGGGATTAGCTTGTGCATCTTATCAAATTTATATGTTTTATAGAATATATCAACAAATTGATTATGATATCTTCTTTGTTGATTGGGAACATGATAAAGATTTATTAATTAATAATTTAAATGATATAAGAAGTCAAAAATATAGAGGTGCTTGGAGAGGTCTACATATTGCAAATCAATTTAATATTCTTCAAAAACAAAGAACTATTTCAATTCCTTTTTGTTTTTGTTGGTTAATTATGCTTTGGTATTATCATAAAACAAAATGGGCAAATTATGCACATAGAGTTCCAAATGTTAATTTTGTTGAAAATTCACCAGAAAGTAAAATATTACGTCATTTTATTGGAACTTTTGTATTATTTATTTCTGGAATTACTCAATATTATCTAAGAAGAATATTACAATTTCAATTTCCTATGAAAAAAATAGAATTTTTAGATTTATGTTCAGTTGCAAATATATCAGTATTTATTTTAGAAGATTCATTACATGGATATTATATTCATGGTCAAAGTCCTCTTGGAAAAGCTGATACAAATTTAGCTGAATTAGTAAAATTTTTAGAAGAAGAAGGAAAAGGAAAAATAAGAGGTAGAGGATTAACAGAAGATGAAAATGATGATTTACAATCATATGAAATTTATCTTTCTTATAATATGAGATGTATATATGATCATTTATATTATATGCAAACTCAAAGTGAAATAACATTAGCTGATAATGCTGATAAATTACATAATCAATCAAGATTACCAAATTTTTTCAAATATGTTCCTAATTCTTTAAATATTCAAAATATTTATGTATTAAGTAATTATATGAATAATCAACTAAAAGCAAAAATTGAACAAGTTGCTTCTCAAAGTAAAATTTTTATTAGAGAAAAAACTAAAATTGAAAGATTTTTAGAATTTCCTCCTTCAATTGATTTAACTGGTAATGATGCAAAAGAATTAGTTTTTTATAAAGACCCTGGTGTTAATTTTGATAATGTTCTTTTTATGGGAATGGAAATTGAATGGTTAATTTCTGTTATTTATTGGTGGCAAATGTGGACTATTACTTTAGAAAGATATGGTGGTGGTGCACAGAGTTTTGCTCTTTCTATTTTTTTAACATATATTTGTGAAAAAATATTATTTAAAATAAGAATCTTCTTTGGAGAAAAGAATGTAGCTAAGAAAGCAGTAATTGATAATAGATTTTTATAAAAATATTTTTCTTTTTTTTAAATTTTTAAATTTTTGATTAAATTTTAATATTTAAAAATATTTAAATTATTCAAATATCTATTTTCAAATAAATTTAAATTTTAAATTTTAATATAATTAATTTAAAATAAATAATATTAATTTTTTTCCCCCTTTAAAAAAATCCTCAATTTTCTAGAATAAAAAACCACTTTAAAAATAAAATACCATTTTAAAAAAAAAATGTCACTTTTAATAGATGAATTTGGTCGTCCAATAATCCTTTTTGATGCAAACTCAACAAAACAAAGAGTTAAAGGAGTAGAAGCATATCGTTCAAATATCTTAGCAGCACGTGGAATAGCAACAACATTAAAAACATCAATGGGTCCAAAAGGAATGGATAAAATGTTAATATCATGTGATGGTGATGTGACAGTAACAAATGATGGAGCAACAATTCTTCAACAAATGTCAATAGAACATCCAGTAGCAAAATTATTAGTTGAACTATCTAAATCTCAAGATAATGAAATTGGAGATGGAACTACTGGTGTTGTAGTATTAGCTGGTGCACTTTTAGAACAAGCACAAAAACTTTTAGATAAAGGATTACATCCACTTCAAATTATTGAAGGTTTTGATAAAGGATGTGAATATGCTATTAAATTTTTAGAAGAAATACAATCTACTATTAATAAAGATAAAGATGCTGAAAAAGAAGGATTAATTAAAGCAGCTACTACTGCTTTATGTTCTAAAGTTGTTTCTAAACATCAAAAAAAATTTGCTGAACTTGCTGTTAAAGCTGTTACAACTGTTGCTGATATGGAAAGAAAAGATGTTAATTTAGATATGATTAAAATTGAAGGTAAAGTTGGTGGATCACTTGAAGATACTATTCTTGTTGATGGAATTGTTTTAGATAAAGAAATGAGTCATCCACAAATGAAAAAAGAAATAAAAGATCCTAAAATTTGTATATTAAATTGTCCATTTGAACCACCTAAACCAAAAACAAAATATAATGTTGATATAAAAAGTGCAGAAGCATATAAACAATTATATGAAGAAGAACAATCATACTTTAAAAACATGGTAAAAGCAGTAAAAGATTCAGGAGCAAATTTAGTAATATGTCAATGGGGATTTGATGATGAAGCAAATCATCTTTTAATGCAAGAAGGTATATCAGCAGTTCGTTGGGTAGGAGGAACAGAAATAGAACAAATAGCAATGGATACAGGTGGTCATATCATAGCAAGATTTTCAGATATTAAAGAATCAAAACTTGGTTCAGCATATTCAGTAAAAGAACAAAGTTTTGGAACTGATAATCATAAAATGATAGTTATAGATTATGGTATTCAATTTAAAGCAGTTTCTATTATTGTAAGAGGAGGTAGTCAAATGATTGTTGATGAAGCTGTTAGATGTTTACATGATGCTATTTGTGTTGTTAGAAATATGATTAAAGATCCTAGAATTGTTTATGGTGGAGGTGCTGCTGAAGCATGGTGTTCTACTGGTGTTGCTGAAAAAGCTGATAATACTAGTACTATTGATCAATATGCTATTAGAGGATTTGCTGAAGCACTTGATCAAATTCCTATTGCACTTGCTGAAAATTCTGGTTATAATGGTATTGAATATTTAGCTAATTTAAAAGCTTTACAAAAAAAAGATTATAATCCTTGTTTAGGTGTTGATTGCCTTAGAAAAGGTACTATGAATATGATGGGACAAGGAGTTTATGAAGGTTTTAATTCTAAGAGACAACAATTTCAATTAGCTACACAAGCTTGTAAAATGATTTTGAAAATTGATGATGTTATTAAACCACATGATATGGAACAATTATAAGGTTTAATCAATATATGAAAGTAAAAAATTTTTAAAATATTTTTTAAAATAAAAATATGAATATAATATTTAAAATTGTTTACATTATAAAAATGAAATAAGTTTAATTCTTAAATTTTGATGAATAGTAATTAATAAGATAAATTAAAACATCATTTTTTTAATTATTAATTATATTATTTAACTTTAACATTTAATATTTTATTTAGTTTAAATAAATATTAATTAAATATTTTAAACATATTTATTTTTTCATTTTAACTTTTTATTTTATTGATTTAAGAATAATCCATAATATTTGTACATATTTATTGAATGAGGTAATATATAAAAAATATTCATTAAAAAAATTCCAAGCCACATACCTTTAATTCCAAAATTAAAAAGAAAGCAAAGAGAAAATCCAATTGGAATAAATATTAACGGGAAAATTATTTTATATAACATAATATTATTATTAATATTTATTCCTTTAATATATCCTTCTAAAGAATGAGTTACATATTCTATTAAGATTATAAAAGCAAAATATTTTGATAAAGCAATAAATTGACTTTCAAATTTTACATTATTATCTATTCCACTTATATAAATATTTCCAATATTTTCTTTGATTGTAAATAATAATAAACTAAAAAATATTGAAATTATTAAAATAACTATTCCAAATGTTTTAATAAAAGTAACTTTTGTATAATGAGAATGTTTATCTTTAATACTATAATATTGAATATAATTTTTTAATGTTGAAGATAATCCTCTACAAAAATTATGAGAAATTAAAAAAATATTTAAAAATATAATATTTATTGTTAATTGTTCTTGACCTAAATAAAAAGAAAAAAGTAAAAAAATTCCTATAGGAAAATAATCAACAATACAATAAAAACCTCTAATTAATATTTTATGATAATTTTTATAAACATATTCATCAATAAAATTACCATCTGGAATAAAATAAAAATTAAAAGTAGATTGATTAATAAAACATTCATCACCAATTAAAAAATTTGAACAAATATAACATATTAAAGAAGAAATAGTTATTGAAATTGTAATTCCTTTTATAAATAAATCACATTGATAAATTAAAATATATGATATTAAAAAATGTAATAAATTAAATAATACAATAAAACCTAAAGCAGAAGGTTTATTTTCAGTTTTTTGATACAATTTGAGATTTAAATGAAAAAATAAGTAAAATAATAAATAAATAGGAGAATAAAAAATTAGATCATTATAAATTTTATTAATATTTGAATCTAGTTCTACTTTATTTAAATCATTTCTATATAATAATCTCATTGTTAATTTAAAAAATAAAGATATTGGAAATATGATTAAGATAATTAATAAATAAATAATTTTCTTCAAACAAATATATCTTTCATATTTATTACAATGGAAATTTAAACTTTTTATTATTCCTAAAGAAAAACTTAAACCAAATAAATTTAAATAACAAAATCCTATTTGAAAATAATTAAAATCTATAAAATTATATTTTTCGTTTGCTGTATATTTAGAATGACCTATTAAAAATAAATTTATAAATTCAAGAATTGCATTTTCAATTAAACATATTTGATTAAAGAAAGAATCAATTAATATATCAGAAGCAATTGATATTTTATCTTTCTTTTCTTGAACATCATCTATAATTGAAAGATCATTATCTGTATTTATTTTACGATCTTCTTCTAAATAAGCCATTAAAAAAAAAAATTATAATTAAAAATATAATTAGAAAAATTACTTTTAAAAATAAAAATTTATAACAATTACATTAAATTATAAATATATAATTTTTTATTTTCCTAATATCATAATTGAAACTTTATGATATTTTTCTTTAGAAAATTTTCTATATGTACTTTGAAAAATTGTTTTATTAATATTATCAACAAAAATACAAATATCTCTTGCACATTCTTTAATATAATTTTCATTTATATTATTTTCTCCATCAATTAAAAACCATTTTTTATTATATGATTCTTGATAATTTTCCATTTTAAAAAACTTCATAACAACATATGCACAAGCACAAGAAATAATTGAAGGTTTATATTTTTCAAATTTTTCATCTATTAAAAAACTTTCCATTAAATATTTTCCCATTAAAATTTTAGTTTGATCAAAGTTTAAATATAATGATATTAATTCAAAAAAAATTAAAGGTGATGGATATAAAAATGAAAAATTTAATTTTTTTAATATTTCATTTTCCATATAAATTACATCTTCTTTTGAATAAGAATTATCTGTAATATAAATTAATTCATTTATTTTTGGAACATCAATTTCTTCATGTTTACAAGCAATTAAAATTGAAGAAATTCCTAATAATTGAAATTTATTTTTTGATATTATTTCAAGAGATAAATATTTATCTATTATAAATATTATCATATATAATGTTTGCTCTTTTAATTTAAATTTTAAATGAACATCTATTATCCAATCAATTAATATACTTCTTATATTAGAATTTATTTCATTTTGATTTTTTAAAAAATTAGTTATTTTCATTGCATTATTTTTTTCTTCTAAAAGTAAATTATTATATATTAAATTTAGATAATCTTTAGGAATTTGTGGATTATTTATTTTTTCTAATATTTCAAGTGGAAAATATATTTTATTAAAAGGTTTTTTTATATTTTCATCTAAAACAAATGGTTGTATTTTATTTGATTCTTCAATTTTATTTTCATTATAATTGTTATTATTTAAATTTGAAATTAATTGTTTATCAATATTTTTAATATTTTCTCTTGTTGTAATGAGATTTGAAATATGTTTTTTATCCAATATTTCTATTATTTTTACTATTTTATGTAATTGCTCTAAATTTATTCCATTATTTTTTATAATCTCTATTCCTTTTGATAAAGAAGGATATTTTTTATATTCTTCAATTAATTTCTCTGATTTTGAATTTAAATATTTATTCTCATTTGAAAAACAAATTTTTTTTTCATTTTTTTCTTTCTCTAAATTAAACATTTCATTTTTAATTAAATTATTTTGACTATTATTATTAATTAATAATCTTTTTTCATTGCTATAAATAAATAATTATTTTTTACTTATTATTTAAATTAATACTTTTTGAATTTTTGACATGACCAATTTTTTTACCTTCAATACAATCATTACTTGAAAATAAAAACGTATTAGAAAAATTATTTTTATTTGAAATTTTTGTTTTAAAACTATTATAATTTAGAATTGATGATGTAATATTTTCTTTTTCATTAGACTCACATCTTATATTTTCTTTATTCTTTTTTAATTTTATTGAATTTCTATTACTAAAAAATTTAGAACCTGAAGGATATTTTTTAACATAAATTTGAGTCTTAAAATATTAAAAAAATAATTTTTACTTTTAATGAATTTCTAACTGTAAATGAATTTTTTGATATTATTTGTTTTGATATTTCATTTTCATATAAATCATTTTTTGAATTTTCATTATTTAATAATATATTTTCTTTATTATCATTTTCATCTGTTTCTTTTTGAATTGTAGTATGCTTTGGTTGTGGTATAAAAATCTTTTTGGTTTTATAACGAGGTTTTTTACAAAGCATATATTTATTTATTTTTCTTTTATGAAATTAAATTAATTTTTATTTTTTAAATTTAAGAAATTTAATTTTAAAAAAAAAATTCAAAATTATTTTTTTTAATTATTTATTTCCTAAAATCTTTCTTTAAATTAATACTATCTAAACCATCATTTTCTTCATTTATAATACTACATCCTATATATTTATTTCCCACATCAACTCTTTTTCCATCATTTTTAAATTCCCTTTGACTTTGAATCAAAAATTTCATATTTTTATCACCTACAATATTATCTTTTAAAGTATTAATTTGGTTTTTATTATTATTTTTTTTTTTATTAGCTCTAAGTTGAGTAAATCCTTTGTCATATATAGTTTCTGGAAGTTGTTCACTTTCAATAGTTATATGATCAATAGTTTTATTATCAATAATTTTATTATCAATTTCAAATTCTCTATTACAAATTCTACATTTATTATTAGTAATATTATTTTTTTTCTTACAATTTGGACAAAACCATAATTTACTTGAATTAATATTATTTATTGAACATAAAATTCCTAATTTTGAACTTGAATTTAAAGTTCTTTTATAATTCTCTAATGCATTTAATTTTTCATTTATAATAACAGATTTTGTTAAATTTGAATCACATATATTGAAATTGAAAGCAGGATTAAATCCATTTTTTTTATCTATTTCAATACATTTGTTATATTGTATATTATATTCATTTGTATGATAAACTTCATCTTTGTCAATTTCTTTATTATAAGATTTAATAGAATAAAACAAAATAACTGGATGAATGTGATTGAGTATTAAATAATCAATTAATTCTTTATATGAATTAAATTTTCTATATTTTATGTCATCACAAAAATACCATGAATTTTCATTATAAATATAAATTGCATTTGTATAATGATTATTATAATATAAAATTAATCCATATAAATAATAATCTTTTGTTAATTTTTTATCTACTTTAAATAAATTAGAATTACTTGTAATTTGAGGAATTAAAGTATACATTTTACAAATATCTGTTAATAAAGGAATAGGACTATCCCAAGTTAAATTTATAATTAAATTTGAACTAAATTGTTCATATTGTATTAATTCTTTGTTTATTTTTCGACTTTGACATTTACAATCCTTTATTTCCATATTATAATCTATTTTAGAATTTATCGTTTTTGAATAATCAAATATTTTATTTCTAAAATCTTTACTTTCAAATTTATCACAGTAATTTAAAATTTCAAATGTAAATATTTCATAAATAAAATAATTATTATCATAATTAATTGTATTCTTTTTTTTACATTTTGAACAGATTAAATTTTCTTTAATTTTTAAAGCGAATAATCTATGACTTATGCATTCATTTTTACAATTATAAGAACTTGAATTTTGATCATTTAACTTTTTTCCTTTTATTGTAAATAAATGCATTATATTAAATAAATAATTTAAAATTTCTATTGGATCTCCTGATTGATTAGCAATTATTACATCAGGAAACAATTCTGATAAAGTATATCTGAAATTTTGAACATTTATTATTGATTTTTCATTTTTTTCTACTGCTAAATTTTTATATTCTGTAAATAATTTTTTTAGTTCATATAAAGGATTTAATTTATCATTTTCATTATTTTCAAATTCAATTTTATTTAATTCTTCTTGAACAAATGGTGAATGATACAATATTTGAATAATAACGTTTATATAGCAAATATTACTACCTTTAACATTTTCTAAAGGAATTATGGTATTTATTATTCCTTTTTCCTTTATATTATTTGAATTTTTAGAATTATTAGAAATTGTTTTTTCTTTTTTGGAATCAAAATTTTCTTGTTTTTTAGTTTTGTTTTCTTTTTTGTTTGTTCCTTTTTTCATCAATTTAACCTTTTTTATAAATTAGTTTTTTTTATTTATTAAATAACATTTTTTTAATTATTTAAAATATAAATTGATAATTTTTAATAATTTATTTTTAAAAATTTCATAATTAAATTATTAAATTAAATTAAATAAATGAAAAAGTCAAAATCACAAAAAATATGCCAAAGTACTGAAACAAATAAGCAAAATATAAATATTCAAAATTTAAATCAACAAACAAGAATTTTTCAAAATAACTCAAATAAAAATAATTTATGTTCTCATCACTTAAGTAAAGTTTCTTCAAAAGAAAAAGAAGATGCTTTTGATGAATTTCAAAAAATAAAATCTTATTTACTATCAAATATAAATATAGAATTAAATAATAAAGATTTAAATACACAAAATATTTTAAATTATATAATTTCTTTATTTAATAATTTACAGAATGAAATTTTTAATAATAAATTGAGTATAAAAAGTAAAAATATAGAACAAAATAAATTTAAAGAAAATATTGAAAATCATATACAAAAACTATTAAAGTATTTATCTAGTGTATTTAACAATATAGATTTAAATAGAAGAAATATTTTAAATAAATTTAACTCTGGATTAGAAAAAATTAACTCAATATTTATAAAAAATATTTTAAATACTCAAAATAAAATAATTACAAATAATAAAATAAGTTCAGAAAATTTTCTACAAAATGGTAATGTAATTTCCTTAATTAACACAGTTTCTAGATTAATAAAACTATATATGACCAAAGAATCAATTTTAATAAAACAAATAAGAGATAATATAACAAAAATAAATTCAATAAAAAATATAATAAACAATATAGAAGAAAACGGACTATTTTTTTTTAATGAAGCAAAAGATATATTTAAAAAGTTAAAAGAAATTCAAATTTCTTCATCAAAACAAGTTATATTAAGTCCAACTTTATCATCAGGAATTAAAAATCGACCAAAAAAATCTTTAAAAAATTCAAATTCATTAAATCATTTTAATACAAATTTAAAGAGTAATTATTTAAATATGAAAAATAATGGTTTCAACAATATGAAAATATTAGCAGCATTAGGGACATTAAATAATTCTTTTACTACAAATTCTTCAAATAATTTTTCAAATATTTCAATTGAAAAAGAATATTTAAATACTAATCCAAGTACTTCTATAATTAATAATGAAATAAGAAATAAATTATGTAATAATTTAAATTCAAGTGCAGAAAAAGAAAAAATTTTAAATTTAAAAAATAGTTTTATGAGTGTTAAAACTGAAACAAAAAATTCAGAAGAAAATGTATCTTTAAATAATCAAAATTTAGCTAATAATTTAGCAAAAAAAATTTTGGAATTTTTTAGAGAGATGAATAATCTACAAAAAGCAATTGTTCAAAAGAAAAATAATATTCATTTAATGAAAAAAAAATTTGAAATTACTAAAAAAAGTATAGAAAATTTTGCTTTGGAAATACAAAAAAAATATAGTAAAAAAAATAATAATAAAGATAATATTATTATAATTGATGACGAAGATAAAAAAGAAATTAATAATTCTATTGAGAATAAAAAAGAAAAAATTAAATATATTAAGAAATCAGAAAAAAAAAGTAATTTAAATAATTCACCAAATAATATATCAAAACTAAAAGATTATGAAATAACAATTAAAAGTCAAAAAGAAAAAATTCATAATTTATTACAATCTAATGAAGCATTAATAAAAGATAAGAAAAAATTAAATTCTGAAATTTCTATTTTACAAAACCAAATAAATGAAATATCAAAAATAATAAATGAAAAAGCAAAATCATTAAATAAAACTATAAATAATTCAAAAAGAAATATAATTCAGAATTTAAAAGAAATTTTAGAAACTAATAACAATAATAATAATAATAATAATAATAATAATAATAATAATAATAATAATAATAATAATAATAATAATAGTAATAATAATAATAATAATAATAATAGTAGTAGTAATAATAATACTACTGATAATAATAATTCTATAAAAATAATAAAACAAGAGATAGAAAATGGAAGCTCAACAAATAAATATTATGAAGAAAATATTCAATTAAAAAAATTATTTCAAGAATGTATAAATATAATAAATTCAATTGTAAAAAATAATTCTAAAAAATATTCAAATATTGAATTTCCTTCATTAACAGAAGATGATTCTGAAAGTGATAATTCAAGTGATGAAGATATAATAATAAGTAATGAAAATTCAAAATTAAATTCAAGTTTAGAAGAAAGTTTTATAGTAAATGGTGAAAATGTCAAAAATGCAATTGATTTATTTAAAAAATATAATAATGAAATGGTTGAAGTAATGAGTAAAATGAAAGATAAAATATACTCTTTAAAAGAAGCAAATAAAGCTTTAAATGAAATAATTCAAAGTTCAAATGTCGAACAAGTTGATGAAAAAGAATTAGTTAATTTTGATGAAAAAGATAATTTTTTTTTAAAAGATTTATGAGTATTTTTTTGAATACAAAATCAAAAATAATTTTTTATAATTATAAATATTATTATTATTATTATTATTATTATTATTTATTAATATATAATATGAATTTAATAATTCTTTTTAAATTTATATGATTAAAAAAATAAAATTTTGAAATCATTATTTTTTGGAAAAATTTGAGAAATTCAAATAATTAAAAAATAAAAATAATATATAAATTAATAACAATTCCAAACATTAATAATTATTCAAAAATTATCAATATCAAAAATTTATATTAAAATTTATCTTTAAAAAAATTAAAAAATAAAATAAAATTAATCTTAACTAGGATACATTTGATATGTACTAGAAATAAGTATTATCATATAAACAAAATTAAATATACATAAAAACATAAAAATTCTAAAATAAATTTTATTTTTATAACCTATACATTTCCCAGTCCAAGAACAATGATGATCATATCCAAGAATACATACATTACAAATAATACAATGTTTTTGTTTTAATGTTAAACTTTTTATTGTTCCACAATAATTACATCTTTCACTATCTTCATCATCTTTATTAGGTCTTTTAAATTGAATTCCAGGATTTAATAAAAAAGATAATAAATAACATGATAATTGAATTAATGTTAAAATTAAACCAATTATCTCAAAAATTAAATTTGTATGACCAAATGTAAAAATAAATATTAAAAAAGAATATAAAATAAAAAATGAAAAACCTAATATAAATAATCTCCATTCAGGACCAATTACAATTTGAGGTTTATTACTATTATTATAATATATTAATATTACATTTCCTTTTTTTTTATATTTAAATTTATTTTTTATATTTATTTTTTTATTAATAGGTTGTAAAATTCTATTTTCATTTATAACTAATTTATTTTTTTCTGTTTTTATATTATTTTGTTCAAATTGAATTGTTAATTCTGTGTCTGATTTATAATTATTATCAATATCCATATTTTGATTAGACATTTCTCCTTAATTATTTTTTTTATAATTTTTAAATAAAAAACATCATTATCATAATATTTAATATTTAATTTTTTAAATAAATTAATTATATTAAAAAATCTAATAAAAAAAATGAAAGATAATAATAGTTTTCAATTTGATGAGGATAAAATTGAATTCATTTTCTTATTAAAAAGGTTATTATGTATTCCAAGTTTTTCTTTGTTATTTAATTTTTTTATCTTGATGATTGTGAACAGAAAAGTATTTCCAAATAATAAAAAAATATTCAATATTATAATTTGTTTTAGTTCAATTCTTCAAACTTCATCTAATTTTTTTCATCCAAATTATAGTGTTTTTAATGTAAATTGCTTATATACAAATTTAGTTAATTATGTTTTTCAAATTGAAATTATCTTATTAATAATTGTCTTTAATATATTTTCAATTAGTCAACTTTCAACAAAGAAGATAAATAGGTTTATATTATGTATTTTTTCATTATTATTTGGAATTGGGTATTTAATAATGTAAATATTTATTTATTTTTTTTATAGATTATTCATTAATGGAACCGTTAATAATAATTCTTATTATTGTACTTTTTATTTTAAAAATTATGATAAGATTATAATTATTGCTTTATCTGTTTTAATTGTTTTAACAGAAATTATTTTATTAATTAAAATTAAATTACATGAAGCCAATGATGAAGCTGCTGAAAGAATTTTAAGTGATTTATTTTGTAAAAATATATTTAGATTCTTTTTTTCATTAGTTTTTTGTGCAAATTTATTTATTGAAGAATATGAAATTGGAAAAAATATTTATTGGTTTGTAATGATTAAAAATTGTATTGGGAGTTTACAAGGAACAATTTTATTTTTCGTTTTTTTCAAAGAAGAAAAGGTT
>JAEEGK010006738.1_pt1 | contig 27581 bp, 28 predicted proteins | sample 8958771 | NCBI WGS metagenome assembly JAEEGK01 (sample SAMN16246547, study PRJNA631951) | gut metagenome | biome: gut microbiome; feature: rumen; material: SC-attached | host: Bos | place: Iran: Karaj | collected 2018-10 | reverse complement strand
GGCTGGGGATCTCTCGGACAAGGAGATCATCGCCTTCGTGTCGTCGTTCAACATCAACAACTCGGACCTCACCGAGGTGGCTTACCTGACTCGTGCGATGGCTTCCACCGGAGAGACCGTCGATTTCGGAGTCAGGCCTGTATTCGACTTCCACAGCCTGGGAGGGGTTCCTGGGAACAAGATCACACCGATAGTGGTCTCCATAGTGGCTTCTGAAGGCCTCACGATACCCAAGCTCTCCTCTCGCGCGGTCAGCAGCGCCTGCGGTACGTCCGATTTCGTGGACACGTTCTGCGACGTGGAGCTGAACACGGAGACTCTGAAGAGAGCGGTTTCGGCCGTCAGCGGCGTGTTCGCATGCGGGAACGAGGACTACGCTCCGATAGGGAGCAAGATCATCAAGGCGGAGCGCCCGATGGGGATCGACCCCAGGCCCACCATGATGGCGTCCATAATGAGCAAGAAGGTGGCGCTGGGCACCACGCACCTCCTGATGGACATCCCGATGGGAGACGGCACCAAGGTCCCGGACATGGCGACCGCGCAATCGTTCTCCAACGACATGATCGGCCTCGGGACCATCCTAGGGATCCACGTCGAATGCGCTGTGTCCAGGGGCGAAGAGCCCATAGGCCGCGCGATAGGGCCGATACTGGAGGCCAAGGAATGCATAGAAGCCCTGGAGAACCGTTCAGGGGATCCGACCGTGGTGGACAAGGCCTGCGGGTTCGCAGGGATAATCCTGGAGATGTCCGGGATAAAGGACGGCAAGACCCGCGCCCTGGAGATATTCAGGTCGGGAAAGGCCCACGAGAAATTCCTTGAGATCGTGGAGGCCCAAGGGGGCAGCAGGACACTCGCCTCTGACGATCTGGCGCCCGGAGCATTCAGCAAAGACGTGCACGCCAAGAGGACCGGCTACGTGCAGGAGATCGACAATGCCAGCCTCGTCGCGATAGCCAAAGGAGCCGGAGCGCCTACCGATCTCGGAGCCGGGGTCTACCTGCTCCACAAGAAGGGCGACAAGGTGAAGGAAGGCGACGTCCTATTCAGGATATACGCCGAGAGCCAAGGGAAGCTCGACCGTGCGTTGGCTTCCGCCAGATCCAGGCGCCCAATGAAGGTTCTGGACAGCTACATATCACCTGTCCCGGACGACATGATAGTCAGCAGGATACCTTCGAAGGAGATGCTGGACCTCATCAGGCTGAGGGTGAAAGGATGATACTGACATCTAGATAATACTAATTTTTGATTCGTATTATCAAAGTTAACAGACAATTGGTCAGGTTCCACACGCAGTCCTTCGTGACTATGACATCGAACGACGCCTTTCTGAATATGGGCCTGACAGCATCATCCTTGAAGAATTTGATATCCGGACCCATGTCGGAAGCGATATCCGATGCAGTATCAAGCATCGCTTGGCACCTGTCTATGGCAGTGGCATCGTAGCCCATGCGAGCGAACCCTATAGCCAGATTCCAGCACCTTTGCCTATGTCCAAGACCTTGCTATAGTTGTGGCCTGTCAGAATCTGGCGGAGAACCCCGCGGATTATCGGATTGTTTTCGACATGAGCCTTATAACCTCGACGACTACGTGAGAACGCAACGACCAGTTGTCGTCGAAACGCTCTTCGAGGGACTTCATCGACGGCCCGACTATGTTAATCTTATTTCATGTTTAGTTGTATAGTCCAATATTTTTAGTTTTTGTCAAATCGATAAAACCACAGAATTGTACATTGGAACTGATGATTCATTCGATATGACTCATGAATTGGCGGACTTCTCGTCCTTGTGCATGCCCTTGTGGGCATCCACGTCCCTGACCAGCTTCTTCAGATAATGGGATGCGAACCCTGTGATCACGAACATCATGATGAAGTTCGTAAGGTCGCACGCCCAATAGATGGCATGGAGCGATATCGTGGCCGCTACAGCGAACATTCCGAGGAACATGAACTCCCTGGTGAGGGTGAGCACGCTCGCGACGACGGCATGCCTGGAGGCCTGCAGGATGGAGGTCCCCACGATACGGAACGTGTGGAAAACGCACGTCAGCGTGTAGATGCGAAGCGCCAGAGCCATCTCGTCGTGTATCGGCAGCATGCTCTCGGAGTTCATAAAGGCGTTTACAAGGATGTCCGCGGACAGGAATAACGCTATCATGAACACGAATTCCATCGACAGGGTGTACTTGTAAGTGAGTTTGCAGCTCTCGATGATCTTCTTGGAATCGTCCTGCCCTATAGCGGCGGATATCACCGGGATCAGTGACTTTCCGATGGCTATGGTCGGGATCAGCGCTATGGAGATGAAACGGAACGCATAGGTGTATGCGACGAATCCTTCCTCTCCTCCGCAGCTGTAGACGATGGCGTTCTGAGGAACGCTGATCAGAGGCTGGACCAGCATTTCGAAGATGCATGGGATCGCTATTATCATGACCTCTTTCAGAGGGTCCTTGCGGAAATGGTAACCCCTGAGATTCATGGCGAGGTAGGTCTTTCCGGAAAGATACCACCAGAACGCGATAGCGGTGATGGCTATGAACGAGAAACAGGTGGCGAGGGACGCCCCGAGAACTCCGAGGTTGAACCCGTATATCAGGATGGGGTCCAGGACCATGTTCAGCAGAGAAGCGATGACAGAGAGCAGCATGGACTTGCGAGCGGCGCCCTCGGATCTAAGCAACCCTGCCCACACGGCATTCATCATGAGGAAGAAGGAACAGACCAGAAAGGGGCGGGTGTACTCCATGGAGAGGTCCAGATTCTCATCGCCGCTGCAGAACACTATAATCGGCTCCGCCGCGAACCACATTATGGTGGCAGCGACTATCGAGAACAAGATCACCACATAGATGGAGCCTGCCACTATGTTCTCGGCGGAGTCCTTGTCCTCTGCACCAATGTATTTGGCAACAGCGGCCGAGACTCCCACCCCTATGCCTGTTCCGACGCAGGCGATCATGCCGTAGATGGGGTGCGAGATCGAGATGGCGGACATTGCCTCCGCCTCCAACCCCGAGCACCATATCCCGTCTATGAAGGTCTGCAGGTTCTCCACGATGAGTGCGCACAACAGGGGCAAGGACATCGCCAGCAACGCCCGCTTGGGATTGCTGAGAAGATTCTCGACGTCCTTGGTCCTATTGTCCATATTGAGGTTATTGAAAAGAGGTAAAAATAACAAGCAGTCGGAACTAGTCAAAAATATTCAAAATATGGAATAAATGTTATTTCATTATAAATTATTTACAAAAAATATTACTATAGTAATACTTAATATAAATATAGTATGTTTGATACTGAATGGCTTGTTCAGCAAAGTGCGTATTTCCTAATACGAACAGACATTGTTACAAATAAGCAGGATTACACCAATATCTGCCCAATAATGAAAACCATAGCCGGCGTCTAGGCAGCCGGCCATGTATTTTGAAGCTCAGATCGCGTTCCTCTCGTGAAGCTCCGCTTCCTTCGTGAACCTCTTGAGCTCTCTCAGAGCGAACCAGCACAGGCAGAACGCTCCGAAGATGTGGACGCCCACCATCGAATAGATTATTCCCTCGTAAGGATCGACACCCATATAGCCATAAGCCGCGATCGCGTACAGCGCTAGCTTCACGACTCCCCAGAACATGTAGTAATACATGGGGATCTTGGCCTTCTTCATGGCCTGCAGCATAGACGATGCGACCAGCATCATGGCGCTGAAAGGTATCAGGAAGACCGACACCCTCATGGTCCAGACGAACATCGGCAGCAGCTGATGCATGGACTCCTCGGTGGTCATGATGGACATGAACGGATCGGCGAATACGAACAGGATGATCGAGAATATTATGCTGAATCCCAGCACAAGCTTGGTGGAGTAGATGAAACCTGTCTTCAGCTTCTCCAGATCTTTTACCCCATAAGCGGCGGAGCACACAGGCAGCATCGCCATCTCGACCGCTCTTCCAGGAAGGTTTACGACCCCGATGTACCTCCAGGCGTAGTTATAGAACATGACGGCAGGGGTTCCTCCAGCGATGATGAGGAAGATCCTCTGGAGGAAATCAGTGAGGTTGGAGATCAGCATCTGCACGGTCTTAGGACCGCCGACACCAAGAACCTCGGACATGGCGCTCTTGTCGACGCGGAAATTGGAACGGTCTATCCTGAGGATGGTCTTTCCGCTGACGTACCAGTAGAGTCCGATCACGACCGCTATGAGAGCGGATATGACGGTGGACAGTCCGGCTCCGAACACTCCCATTCCGAGCGCGTAGATCAGGATGGGATCCATTATCATGTTCAGTATAGCGGATATGGACTGGATGATAGTGGACTTCTTGGCTGCGCCCTCTCCCCTCAGCATTCCTCCCACGATGGATATCAGGATGACGGCAGGGGACATGAGGATGTACGGCAGCATGTACTGGACGGCTTCCTCGCGGACGTCTCCGGCACCCATGATGTCTATGACCAGATTGATGAAGACAGCCACGAGGACGGACGCGATTATGGAGAAGATTATTCCGAGAATCACAGAGTTTGAAACGAGTTTCGCAGCGATCTCATTCTCGCCACGAGCAAGACGGGCGGCCACAGTCGTCGTAACTCCGGCGGCTACCCCCAGACCGGCGCACATCATGAGGCCGTACACAGGGACGATGGTGGAGATGGCGGAAGCGGACTGCGCCCCAAGACCGGACACCCAGTATGTGTCGACGAACTGGTTGATCTCGACCACGGCCAATGCGATCAGGAAGGGCAGGATCATGTTCCTGATAGCGGCCTTGGGCTCCCCTATCATCTTCTTCAAGTCGTCTTCCTTGCTCATAGTTGAACCGACATGCAACAATCTGTATTTAGTGTTACTTACCTAAGTTGGATGATATAGGACAGAGTGTACCGATTGTTAATAATTTTAAGGAGGTTGTTGTTAAGAGCATATTGGACGCCCAAACCACGTCGAAACCGAAGCGAACTACCAAGAAATTTTATGATGTGTCGAATGTAATACGGAACGTATGCCGGCACAGATGACCCTCAAGGTCGCGATGGCTCAGAGCCAATCCGAAGCCGGGTACGGGCGCGCTCGCATAGACACGGCCACCCGTTCCGCTCTCGGGACCGAGGTAGGGGACACCATCGAGATACTGGGCAAGCGCTCCGTGGTCGCTAAAGTATTCAAATGCGCCCCGGAGGAGGAAGGGATGGGCCTGATCTGCATCGACGGCCTCACCAGGACCGACGCGATGGTCAGCGTGGACGAGAACGTCGTCGTGAGGAAATGCAACCCCCGGCCGGCGGCCAGCATAACACTGTCCCCGAACATACCCCAGGGGAAGGTCATCCGCTTCGAGAAAGGGATAGAGAATGTGTTCAGGCGCGGCCTCATGGGGAGGCCCCTGGTGGAGAACACCAACATCATCATCCCGAACGTGGCCCTCATGGGAAACCGCTCCACGTTCTGCGTGTCCGCCACCGTCCCAGAAGGGCCTGTGATCGTCACCGAGGACACCGAGCTGAGCATAATGGGCTCCGCCAAGAAGGGGAAGGGCGCCCAGACGGGAAGGCAGAAGGCCACCTACGACGACGTCGGCGGGCTGGACGAGGAGATAAAGAGGATAAGGGAGGCCGTCGAGCTCCCGTTGAAGCATCCCGAGCTGTTCGACAGGCTGGGGATAACCGCTCCGAGAGGAGTCCTCCTGTACGGACCTCCCGGGACAGGGAAGACCCTGATAGCCGAAGCCGTCGCAAACGAGTCCGGAGCGTCGCTCTTCTCCGTTCGCGGACCCGAGATCATCAGCCAGTACCACGGCGAGAGCGAGGAGAAGCTCAGGGACCTGTTCAAAGCCGCGGCGGCCAAAGCCCCCAGCATCATCTTCCTGGACGAGATAGATTCCATCGCTCCGAACCGCGACGGAGCCGGCGGAGAGGCCGAGAGAAGGGTCGTCGCACAGCTCCTGACCCTCATGGACGGCCTCGGAAGCAAAGAGAACGTCATAGTGATAGCCGCCACGAACAGGGAGGAAGCCATCGATCCCGCCCTGAGAAGACCCGGAAGGTTCGACAGGGAGATCGAGATAGGGATCCCAGGACGCAAGGCGCGCAAGGACATCCTCACAGTACATATGAAGAACATGCCCCTGGCGGGAGACGTCGACGTCGACAGGATCGCCGCCATGACACAGGGGTTCGCCGGCGCCGACCTGGCGGCGCTGTGCAGGGAGGCGGCGATGAAATGCCTCGGGCGCTGGAAGGACAACATGGACCCCAGCCTCCCCATACCCAACTCCGTCCTGGAAGGGATGAAGATCTCCATGGCCGACTTCACCTCTGCCGCTGCAGACGTCGAGCCGGGCGGAATGAGAGGCGTCCTCGCCGAGATACCCAAGGTCTCATGGGACGACATAGGCGGGCTGGACGACGTCAGGAACAAGCTTAAGGAAGTCTTCCTGACAGATGCGAACAGGGAGGCGTTCGAGAGGCTGGGGATACCCCCTTCCAGAGGAATCCTGCTGTACGGGCCGCCGGGAACGGGAAAGACCCTGGTCGCGAAAGCCATGGCCAACGAGTCTGGAACCAACTTCATATCTGTAAGCGGGCCGGAACTCATAGTCAAATGGGTCGGAGAGTCCGAGAAAGCCATCCGTCAGACGTTCAGACGCGCGAAGCAGATGGCCCCCTGCATAATCTTCTTCGACGAGATGGACGCGATAGCGCCTGTCCGCGGGAACAGCGCCGACAGCAGGTTCTCCGAGAGGATGGTCGCTCAGCTGCTCACATCGATGGACGGCATAGAGAACGTGGGGGACGTGTTCGTTATGGGAGCGACCAACCGCCCCGACATGATCGACCCTGCCCTCCTCAGGCCGGGAAGGTTCGACAGCATGGTCCTCATCGGGAAGCCGGACACCGCCTCGAGGCTCAGCATACTGAAGGTCCACTCCTCCAAGATGCCCCTGAAAGGCGTCGATCTCGAGGACATAGCCCGCCGCACGGACGGGTACGTGGGCGCAGACCTCGCCGCGCTGTGCAGGGAGGCCGCATTATGCGCCTACAGGAGGGACCATGACGCGCCCTGCGTCGAATCGAAGGACTTCGAGAAGGCGCTGCAGGAGGTCAGGCCATCGGTCAAGCCGGAGGTGCTCGACAGCTACAAGAACATCGAGTCGAAGCTGAAAGAGCGCAAGGACGGCTGGGAAGGCCCCGGATTCTACTCCTGACGGGGCTCGGAAAGCACACGCTAGACATGCGGAAGCATTGTGGCCGCAGAAATCGGCCTGAAGAGGATTCCAGATCATCTGAGCAGGAACATAGCTGCCATGATCACAACTATCACAGCTGCGACGCCGCCCATGATCATCATGTTTTTGCGTGCCATAGTATCTGGGACACCCTATCGAGCGTTTTTAGATAAATCTATTGGAACAATGCTCCCAGATCGAAGACGGTATTCGTCCATAGGGATGGAATCAAAGCTTCCCTTTGGACTCCTCTTCCTTGCGCCTGAGGGCGTATTCCTCGTACCTCTTCTCCGAGGACATCTCGTCCCTCATCATGTAGACCGCATAGATCATGACGACGAAAGTGAGGATGCCGGTCAGGGACACGCAGATGTTCACGAACTTTCCCGCATCCATCGCGCCGGCCGAACGCTCGAGAATCGCCCATATGAACGTTACCGCGAGTATCACGAAGGAGACGCTCGCGATGACCGTCGCTATGATTTCTTTCTTCCGCATGTCAGGACTTCCTCCTCTTCTTCTTGAACGAGGGCTCCGGAACCGGCTCTCCGAGCTCTTCCAGACGGGATATCGCATCGGAGTTGCCCTTGCGGGCGGCCTGCGTGTACATGTCCACGGCTTTGAGGCGGTCCTCCGCCTCGGTCATGGATCCGTAGCGGTAGAGCGCTTTCGAATAGCCTCTGTCGGCGGCATTCTTGAGATGCTCCATTCCCTTCTCGCAGTCCTTCAGCTCGTCGAGACATATCTCCGCCAGACGGTACTCCGCGCGTGGGGTTCCCGAACGCTCCAGCCACACGACAGCCTGGTCCAGGTCCTTCTCGGTCCCTCTGCCCCACATGTACAGCTCGCCCAGGTTGGTCATCCCTCTGGAATAACCCCCTTCCGCGGAGCGTTTGTACCACTGGAACGCCTTCTCCGGGTCCTCGTCGACGCCGTTCCCGTAGTCGTACATCACGCCGATGTTGCACATGGCCTTGGCGTTGCCCATACCGGCGGCCTTCTCGTACAGCTCGGCCCCCTTCGCCTTGTCCTTCTCGCAGTTCAAGCCGATCGCGTAGCAGTAGGCCAGGTTGCGAACCCCGGAGGAATCCCCGAGATCGGCGGCTTTCCTGAAGAGCTCGACGGATTCCTTCTTCTGATCCTCATCGCCGTCGGCGAAAGCCACGCCCAGACGGACCATGGACGCGGTGCACCCCTTGTCCATATTGGAACGTAGGATGGCGATAGCCTCAGGATCGAGAGGAGAGGCTTCCATCAGAGAGACCGCTCTGTCGAATCCTTCGCGGACCTCGCGGTCGTTGCTAGATGATGCAAGAGGAACATCCATCATGTCTGCGTAATCTGCGGAAGTTCTAATAAAACGTTCAGAGGGATTTCGCCATGTAGGGGAGCTCTTCCTCATATCCGAGCGACCTGTAGTAGCCTCTGACGCCCACTCCGCTGGTCACCCTGATCCTTTCATAGCCCTTCTCCCTGGATATCCTCTCGGCTTCGGCCACCAGCTCCCTTCCGAACCCGCGGTGCTGCCAGTCCTCGCCCTCGTCCCCGATGGCGGCGGTCCTGCCGAAGACCTTCAATTCCCTTATCGTGGCTTCCGGACCGTCGTCCAGCCTCAGCCTCACGTATCCGACCAGCCAGTCCTCGTAATCGAACGAGATGAAGTGCTCCGTGCCTCCGCAGGCTTCGTAGACCATGTCGTTCATCACGATCTTCTCGGGATCGTCAAGGGATATGCCCGCATGGCCGACCTCCCTGCAGCGGATGCACCTGCATCTCCTGCCCTCGGAAGCCATCCTGGATTCCACTATCTGGCGGATGTTGCTCTTTGTGATGCCCGCTGCGATCTGCGGGACGGGGATGTCGCGCTGGATCCTCTGGATGCGTACGTACTCCGGGACTATCGACTTCATATCCGACAGCAGGGCGGCAGCGGTGTCGACGTCGTAGGGCTCGTACTCGCCGGCCTTCCACATGTCGTACAGCTTCGTCCCTTCCATCACCAGGGTGGTGTAGAATTTCAGCATGTCCGGCCTGAAATCGGAGTCGTCGAAGACCCTGCGGAAGCATTCCAGGTCCTTCTGAGGGGAGGAGCCGGGAAGCCCTGGCATGAGATGGTAGCACACCTTCAGGCCATGCTCCCTGCACTCCCTGGTGCACCTGCGGACAGCTTCGATCCCATGTCCCCTGTCCACCCCTGCGAGGATGCCGTCGTCGAGGATCTGCACCCCCAGCTCCACCCTTGTGGCGCCCAGGGACATCGCCCTCTCGATCTGCTGCGTGTCGAATACGTCCGGACGGGTCTCGACGGTGAGGCCCACGCATCTGCATGCAGAGGTCTCGTTGAGCTTCTGGGCCTGCTCCAGGGTCTCGGAATCCGCCCCGTTCATGGCGTCGAAGCACCTGCGGACGAACATCTCCTGGTACTCCGGCTCCCTGCTGGTGAAGGTCCCGCCCATTATGATGAGGTCTATCTTGTCGGTCTTGTGGCCTATGTCCGAGAGCTGCTTCAGCCTGTCCCTCACCTGCAGGTAAGGGTCGAAGAAGTTCCTCTCCGCGCGTCTGGCGGCCGGCTCCTTCCCGGTGTACGACTGCGGCGACCCGTTGACCACCCCTCCGGGACAGTATGCGCACTTCCCGTGGGGGCAGTCGTGCGGGGACGTCATCACAGCCACCACCGCCACCCCGCTGATGGTGCGGGTGGGCTTCTTGAGAAGGAACGGCGTCAGCAGCTTGCGGTCCTCCGGCTCCACCTCTGCCAGGATCTCCGAGTTCGGCGGCACTCCGGGAAGCCCGTACTTCTTGCAGAGCTTCAGCTTGAGGTTCTGCAGGGCTTCGCGGCTCGTTATCGAACCGTCTTTGACGGCGCCTATGATCTCGGCTGCCAGAGAGGAGACGCAGGAATCAGCCATAATAGACGTTCCCGAAGGATTTCGGAGGCTCCTCCTCAGCGGGAGGCTCGCCGATGCGATCCATGTACTCCACCTGGAGCTGGTTGATGTAGCGAACGGTGCCGTCGTCCAGCTCGAAGACCAGAGCGGTTATGCCGCCCATGACGGAGACGCCCTTCAGAGTGCCTTCCGTCGAATTACCCCTTCCATGGTGCACGCTGAATCTACATCCGGGCACCAAAGCGTAGCTGTCATCCATACGATCACTTTTTAGACATGAGATCCTGGAAATGGACCACGGTCTTGCGGTAGTTCTCCATAGCCATCGAAACGTTGGACTCAGCGAAAGCCCACGCCTTGGAAAGGTCTCCGAACCTGATGCGATACCCCTTGCGGGACTGCCCGTCGTTGTCGACCTCCATGGTCTCGAGGAGATCCATGGCCTTGAGCTTGTTGATGTGGCGGTATACGGTGGGCTTGGTGGTGCCCAGAAGGGCGGCGAGTTCCTCTGCGGACCATGCCTTCGTGGGAAAAGCCATGAAGTAGTCCATGAAAAGACGATAAGGAACGCTGTCCCTGACACCTGACACGTCGGTCTTCGGGTCGTATCCCTTGGGAAGATACCCTATCTGCGTGAGGAATGTCTCAGCTACGATGTTCGGATCCGAGATTCCCACGAGCGGGGTGTTGCTTACGACCTGCATCTCGAACAGTGATCTCACCTTGAGGGGCGAGAAGTCATGATTAGTTTTATTTTTTTAGGTAGAATCGAAACTACGACGCCCCCAGAGGAAGAAGGAAGGGGCGTCTTGGATAAGATCTTTCAGATAGAGGTCAGGAGACGGTCCATGGCGAGGGTCACGCTGTCCGTGGGTATGACGCGGGAAACGGGTATGGATAGGATCTTCTCGACGGTCGGAGCCACTATAGGCGCGCAGACCACGCCCAGAGCCCCGTCCCTCTCGGCGCGCACGGCTGCGATGATAGCGTCCTCGACGGTGCTGACAGGGTATTCCTTCACCAGGACGGTGGTCCCGTCGTAGTCCACCGATTTGGGAAGGCTGTCCAGGACGTGCGTAGAGGCTATGACGGCGATGAAACGGCTCTCCTCTGAGCTGGTGATGATCTTCAGAGCCTTGATCACCTGCCTCACCGTGCGCAGATTGGGCTCGCGCCGGTCCTCCAAGAGCTTGTACATGGTGCTCTGGGAGATCCCTGCCACCTGGCAGAACTCGTTCAGGGACATGTCGAGCTCGTTGTCTAGGATGTCGCGGAAGGATTTCTGGAATCCTCCCTCCTCCCTCAGCATCCCCGAGATCAGGTCCGCCACCGTCATGCGGCTTTCCTCACGTAGTCGGCGGCGGCCATGCCTGCGACGCATCCCTGTCCGACGGCCTTGGCGACCTGCCACGGCTTTCCGGTAACGTCCCCGCATGCGAACACGCCGGGAACCTCGGTGGAGCAGTCGGCTCCGACCTTGATGGAGTCGTCTATCTCGGGCATCACGCCTATGTCCATGGCTATATCGGCGGAGGACTTCGCTCCGAGCTCTATGAAGACGCCGTCCGTAGGTATGGTGGTGCCGTCCTCCAGGACCAGGCGCTCGACCTTGCCGTCGCCCTCAATGGCCTTGGGCTTGGAACCGTGCATGATCACGCCGGCTTCGGAGGCCTTCCTGACAAGGGATTCGTCCGCGGACAGGTCCCATGCGGCCCAATGGGTCTCGGAGGCGTACTTCGTCATCATCTCGGCGGAGACGGCGGCCTCGGAGTCGTTGCCGACCAGGACGACCTTGCGTCCCTTGTAGAAGTTGCAGTCGCAGACGGCGCAATAGCTCACTCCTTTTCCGAAGAGGGCCTTCTCGCCCGGGATCCCCAGAGCCTTGCGGGACACCCCCGTGGCTATGATAACCGACTTGGCGGAGATCTGGGTGCCGTCCTCGACGACGAAGACGAATCTTCCTCCCTCCGCGGAAGCCGAGACGACGTTCTGTCCAAGGAAGACCGCACCGAAGGACTTGGCCTGAGAGATCCCCTCGGCAAGGATGTCGTCTCCAGACCGCGGGCCAACCCCGAAATAGTTCTCTATCTCGGTTCCAGCCATCGAGCTGTACGAGGGCTTCCCTGCAACTACGACCGCCATCTTCTTCCTGGCGGCATGGATGGCGGCCTGGACACCCGAAGGCCCGGACCCTATGACGAAGACGTCTGCGTCCATGTTCACTGGAGTCCAAGGGCGGCGATGATGTCCTCTTTGGGCCTGAGGCCGACGAGAGTGTCGACGAGGACCTTGTCCTTGAAGACGAGGAGAGTGGGGATCGCGTTGATGTTGAACCTGATGGCGATGGCCTGGTTCTCGTCGGTGTTCAGCTTGGCGACTCCAGCCTTGCCTGCAAGGTCGGAAGCGAGCTCCTCGACTATAGGGCCCATCCTCCTGCAGGGACCGCACCAGGGCGCCCAGCAGTCTATGATTGCGAGGCTGTTGGAGTCTACGAACTGGTCGAAGTTGGATTCATTGAGTTCTGTCACCATTGTATCACGGCTGACCTGTACTGGCATTTCGGCGATAAAAAGCCAATGCCTGTACGCTTCCGCACTCCTTAAAAGAAAGAAACACATGCCTTATAGGCGGGACAAGGGCATACGGGAAGACGACGGAAGGAGAGCAATTCTATGGATGAGGACGGCAGAAAGGCTACGGGTACTTTTCGTATATCTCACATCGGATATGTCGAGAGGAACGATAAGTCCAGGGTCGTCTGCGACCTCGAGATCTCCGTCGGCGACGAGCCCCCATCCAGCACGAAGAAGCTGTTCTTCGAAGTCCCGAAGGAGTACGGCAAGTACCTCGTATGGGAGAGATGCGACGCGTTCGTGGTGCTTCTTCTGCACACTGCGCTCACCGAGGGATACGACATCCGCTCCGACGTGCCGATGTCCTCGGACCTCTACTTCAACGTCACGGAATACCTTCTGCCGCCCCTGGTCAAGAACGGGCCTCGCGACATCAGGATAATCGCCGACGTGGCTCCGCCTCTGGAGCGCGGGAAGGGCGTCGGCACCGGGCTGTCGTGCGGAGTTGACTCGCTTCATGCCGTCCACAAGTACGCGGACTACCCGATAGAGGACTTCAGGATAACGCATCTGTGCATCAACGACGTGGGCGCGTTCGGGGATTCGCTCTACTGGAAGGTGGGAGGCGCCAACGTGCGCGACAACTCCTACAGGCGCGCCAGAGCGGCCGCCGAAGACATAGGGCTTCCTCTGATAGAGACGTCGTCCAACGTCGCCAGGACCCTCCGCCTCAACCATTTCCTCACCAACTCGTTCTCGTCGGCGTTCGCCATCCTATGCATGAAGAAGCTCTGGAAGGCGTACTTCTACGCATCCGACGGGAAGGACTTCCTGTCCGAGTCCTCGCTGAAGGGATGGTACAACAAGAAACCGTCGACATACGAGCCTTTCATGCTCAGGGTCCTCAGCACCCCCAGCATCTGCTTCATGCCCGTCGGCGAGATAGAGACGGAGACGGAGAAGATCGCGGAGATAGCCGACTACGGCATCGCCAGGAAGCACCTCTACTCGTGCACCTGGGATCTGGACAACTGCTGCGTCTGCAAGAAGTGCATTAGGAACCTCACCACCCTGGACGCCCTCGGGAAGCTCGACAACTACTCCGACCTGTACGATCTGGACTACTACAGGGAGCACAGGCTATACTACATGTGGAAGGTGTACGAGAACAAGGACGAAGGGAACTCCGGCGACGTGTACGAGATGCTGATGAACAACAGCGACCCCCAGATGCAGGAGGTCACCGAGATCGCCGAGGCCGTCAGGGAGTTCGAGAGGCTCTGGGATCAGGAAACCTCGGACACGGACAAGAAGGCGGTGGCCGCCATCAAGCCCTATCTCAACCGCGCCCTGAAGCCCAACTTCTGCATGGCGAGGGCCTACGAGGCCGGAAGAGGGATAAAGAAGAGCCATGCGAAGGCCAACGAATGCCTCGAATACTGTCTCGCCGTGTACAAGGCTGAGGTGGAGGCGGGATTCCAGTCGGTGTACCAGCTCTTCGACCTCCAGTGGAGGATGAGAAAGGACGAGGACCTCCTGACAACGCTGGAGCCGATGCTGAAGTACAACCGCCCCGAGGCGAAGGTCCGCCTCGCGCGCATGTACGCCAAGGGGAGAGGCGTGGAGAAGGACCTGGCCAAGGCTAAGGAGCTCATGCGCGAGGCCGCCGAGAGGAAGCCCCTTTACAGGTCCGAGTACGAGAAGCTCCTGAGGGAGACCGAGGACTGACCTCGGTTCTTCAGCCCCTCAGGGATGCATTTCAGCTTGGGGTATTCCCCGATCCTGTCCACGATGACGTCCAGGTCCTCGCCGTACAGGTCGGACAGCTCCATGTGGAGCAGTTCGATCCTCTCCGCGCCGCGGAACGCCCCCTTGGCCATCAGCTTGTTGACCGAGTGCTCGTGGGTGACCACACGGTTGTCGCTGACGAGGTTGTCGGCGTGGGCTACGATCTTCTCTTCGAGCGTCTTGGGCATGTAATCCGCCGGCGGCAGCCCCAGCTCGACGACGTCGACCTCGTCCAGGCCGGCCCCGGTGTGCTTGCGGACGATGTCCACCAGCTCCTTCGGGAGGCCCAGGTTGGACACCATCCCGGATCCGATGTAGGCGTGCATTATGGAATGGTCCACAGCACGGCCTATGTCGTGCAGGATCGCTCCCGCGACGACCAGGTCCTTGTCCACGAAGTCTATGCGCGAGGCTATCTCCTCCGCCACAGCCCTCACGGTGCAGCAATGGACCACCACGCGCATCTTACAGCCTTCGTCGAGAAGGTACTGGACGCACTCATGGTCACTCGGGATTCTCGACAACCGTTTTCCCCCTTTCGTTGGGCACGACTGTGAGCTTTCCGTGGCGCTCGGAATACAGCGCCTTGCCCTCGGTGAAGCGGTCGAGGAATATTGCAAGAGCAGCGATCTCCGAATGCGGCTGGTTGCCGACCGAGACGTTGAAGTCCGCACGTTCATACACCTCGCGCGGAACCTTCTCCGCACCCACTATTATCATTATGTCCTCGTCACGGGGTATCTTGGGCAGAGCCTCGTCTACCCTCTCCCCATACATCGTGAGATGGACCACTTTGCCACTGAAATTGCGCACGGCGCTCTGCCATCTGACGCCGGTCTTTATCTGATAGTCTCCGCCGAACCTGTCCACGACGCTGCGGACGTTCTCCTCAAGCTTCTCGTCGAGCGTGTCGACGTATATGCCTCTGGCTCCCAGGGCTCTGGAAGACAGCGCCACATGAGTGGTCACGCGTTTGTCCCTCTCGGGACGATGGCCTATCCTCATTATCCAGATGTCGGACATCGTTTCTCTTCGCGTATGAGCTCTATCCTGTGCCCGCGGTAATCCATTTTCACAGACCTGCGGACAAGGCTCTTGAGCATGGTGGAAGACAGACCCAGCGCCTCTGCTACATCGCCGGAGAAGCGCCCGTCCTTTCCTACCTGTGCCAGGATCTTGTCCTCGATCTCCTTGTACTCTTCATCACCCATCATGGCGGCGGTGAGCACGTCGCTGATCTCGTAGACCGGCCACTGCGCGTTTATGCTGAAAGAAGTGTAGTACGTGTGATACGACTTCTCAGGATAGCCGCCGTTCTTAGCCATCCAACGGGTCTCCACCAGCTTCATCTTCTCGAAGAAGACGATGGCCTCCCTGCCCTCGGGACCGAACTTCTCCTCGATCTCGTCGGCGGTGCGCCACTCCAGGGTGACCTCCTTGAGGACGTCTCTTTTCGCGGGTGTATCAACGGACCTGAGCATCGGAACTAGCTCCGATGGCTCGTTGATCACCTTTATTCTGTTCATAGTCGACTTTATAGCGTAGAAACTATAAATAGAATATTAGAAATACAACATTTTTCCACCTTAACTAATCGGCAATTGTCGATTTTTTGGTGAGTCTTCTGCCAGATTATGAAGCATTCAACCCATCCATTCTTCTGAGCCAGACATCCGAAGACTACGACAGATTGGACACATCGGGGGTTCTAACCCAACATTTATTTATGCACCCAATCATGCAGTCACGATGAAAGAGAAGAAACCCGAGCTGGCGTGGAAGTGCCTCGACTGCTACAGGACCTACAAAGGACCTGACGGGGAGCAGAAGGCCCTCAACTGCTGCAACTCCATCGTCCAGGGCGTTTGGATCAACTACAGCAAGTGGGGCAAGCACAAGTGGTACGGCCGCTGATCGGCTCCATATAAACAATCCAACGGCTGTCCAGCAGTTTTTCTGGGCAGCCGATTCATTACATTATTTGATATTAGGTTCATTTCTGCGGAGATGGTTCTCGATCTTCTGGAGCAGGGCCCATAAGAACGTATCGAACATTCTAGACGTCCGAAGCCGTCTCCTGGATCCGAGAGACTTCCGCTACAGACGTTGGCCATCAAAATGTTTTAATAATGGTTCTTCATTGGCGGACTTACAATAAGCCGCTGTAGCTCAGTAGGTAGAGCGTGTGACTGTTAATCACAAGGTCCTCGGTTCAAATCCGTGCGGCGGCGCCATCTCTTCTCAACTTTTGACAACACATCTTCGATTCGGACATCCGTATCCTCATCTCGCCCATGCGATGCGGCCCGAGTTACGGATGGCAGACATTCCATCCTTATGATACGACCAAAAACATGGGACGATCGCATCATGATTCTTTCGAAGGAAGAGAAGTGCGGATCCTCATGCAGGGCTTCGACCCCTCTTCATCTAAAATGGTCCAACAATCGTCTTTCTGTCATAGGATGATCGTTTCCATCCAATCGAACACGCGTTCACATGTGGTGGCGATGGTCCCCCATCCCTCCGGAGCCATGGAAAAGCATGGCCCTGCGGAAGCGCTCTTCGCCCATCCTCATGCGGACAGCCTCCATGCGCTCGTCCGGATCGTCCGGAAGCCCGAGCTCCTCCGAGAGCCCGTCGATCAGCTTGTCCAGAATAGCTGACAGCTGCTCCTGCTCCTCACCGGTGAGCTCCTCGAACGCCTTAGGTACCTGATTCCTCTGGATCTCCACGCCGCGACCCTTCTCCGTGAGCCTTACTATGATCCTTCTCCTGTCGTCCTCCGCCTGCTCGCGGACTATGTATCCTTCCTCCTCCAGCCTCATCAGGGACTGGTTCAGGGACTGCTGCCTGATGCCCAGGATCATCGCCATGTCGGCCGAGGAGGCTTCGCCGGTCATCTTCAGAAAGGCCAGGACGCGTCCCTGTCCTGCCATGGGGTCCATGCCGTCCTTAGCCTTCTCCGAGCGGTGGAGGCGCATGAGACGAGACACGTTCAACACCTTCATCGGCAGCTCCATGGAATCGAAATCGTCGCTCATCTTATCGTCGCAGGATGGGCTGGAAGCCGTATAAAATCTGTTACGAGCATCGGATTCTCCAAAAGAATGTGTTTGAAGACGAGCGGAATCCGATCATTATCCGCTCGTTTCCGAGGCTTCGGCGGACGGTCCGCCTTGGCCTCGCTCGCTGGACGTTCACATCGTCCTAGGACCGTGGCAGGGACCGAATCCGTGTCCGTAGTGCGGGTTGCCGAACCCGTGGTGCTATCCGACAGACGACCTCTGGCACATCGCCGCTCTGCGCTCCTTGGGATCCTCGGGGAGATCCAGCTCCTTCTCGAAGCCCGCGTTGAGCTTGTCGAGGATCGATGCGAGCTGCCCGCGCTCCTCTTCGGTGAGGGCTCCGAACACCTTCGACACCCTTCCCTCGGGCATGTTCTTCGGATCCGCTCCCTTCTCGGTGAGCTTCACCCTGTCCAGACGCTTGTCCTCGCCCTGTTCGCGGGACACGAACCCTTCCTCGACGAGCCTCGAGAGGGTTTTCTCCATGTAACGGGGCCTGGCGCCGAGCACCATCGCCATGTCGCCCACGGGCGCCTCTCCTGCGAGCCTGAGGAACGCGAGTACGCGGCCGGGCGAAGCGGCAGGATCCATCTCCCTCATCCTCTCCTCATAGAGCATGCGCATCAGATGAGAGAGATGCATGGTTTTCATAGACAGCGCCTTAGAGCTAGTGTTGTCGCACATTTCTTTACCTCCGAAAAGATATAACAGGTAGCTGATATAAAAATATTACAGTTACCTGTTGTTTATTGAAACAGAGTTTCAGCTCACGAATAATCATTGTTGTACCGAATCTTCGAAAAATACCTGGACCTCCGACCCTTTGCAATACGAACGACAACCGTAGACGAACATCTGCCCGTCCAGGAAGAAGATGCTGCTGACGAGTATCGAAAGGACGCAGCACACAAACGTCGCGACCAGGTCCTGACCCCTTTGTTCAGGTTTCCCTGGTAGACCTCGCCCGTCCCAGGGAGGAAAGCGGTTATCGGAAGCCCCTTTTTCACGCTGGCCGGCGGCTCCGACATCCTTTCGGATAGCCCGACCGGATGCGAAGGCATACGCGGGCCCTTCTGATGCTCCGAAATCGCATCTTGGTATCGATTTTAGCCTATCGATACGGTTCAAATATTGCCAAAAACAGGTTCGATATGCGATAACCGCTGTCCTTACGGCCTTTCCGTGGACTCCGACGAGGACTTCGCGAAAGGAGTCTCGGCGCCGCACTCGGGGCATCTCATCTGACGGCCGTAGAACGCCCTTCCGCAAGCGCTGCATACGAACATCGGCTCCTCCTTGGCGGAAGGCCTCGAGAGCACGAGCATGACCAGAGAAGCCATCACGACTGCAATGCCTCCGACGATCGACACCCAGACGCCCGCTTCCGCGCTGACGGTCACGAAGGGGAGCTTGTAGTACTCCTGAGCTTCGACGCAGTATACCGAGAACATCGCCGAAAGTACTATGCTGGCTATCCCGAGGACGATCATGATTGCAGGGATGGCCCTTCCTGCGAACTTCAGGCTGAGCATGCCGGCGACGATAGCTGCGATTCCGACAATGAGAGCGAGGTGGGGCGCATAGGCGTAGCCCTGGTCGTTGATCATGTCCGAGAGCAGGTCGAAGCCCGTACGGGTCCATCCGATGTAGCTGAACCATGCCATAAGGAGGCTCATTATCATCACTAGGCCCCCGACCATCAGCAGAATCGCCGATATCTTCTGACCATCCAGAGTCGAATTCATCCTGCTTCCCATCCTATTTGTTCGTCCTCAGACAGAAAATCATGCTGAGAAACTGAAGAGCGGATGTCTTGTTCTGTATATAACCATATTCGGAACATTGCATCAAGCCGTTTCCTGCAAAGACCTTTCAAAAAGTTATATATCCGTCCTCGGGTTAATGCGACACATTGGGCTCTTAGCTTAGCCAGGTAGAGCGCTCGGCTCATAACCGAGTGGCCGCCGGTTCGAACCCGGCAGGGCCCACCTTTTAACTTATTTTTCTCTGTCATTTGACTCATGCTTCAGACCCACTTTCTAGATTGCTGGCTATCTTCGAATTCCCTTGTTTTCTCCGAATTCCTTGTTTTTCCATTAAGGAGCGGGCCCGACATCCGGCGGATCCGGACCCACTCGGTTTCACTGCCCGAAGCCGGGCGACCTCCCGCTGAGGATCCCGTGCACCTGGGAGAGCACGTCCCTGTCGCGGTAGCTTGCGTAGTACTTCTGAGTGGTCTCCACCGAGTCGTGGCCCATGCAGTAGGATACGTACTCGATCGGGACCCCCCTGTCGAGCATCCTCTGGCCGTAGGAGCGCCTGCCGTCCTTGAGGACGAAGGTCTCCCCCAGGGCCTCGGCGACGTAGCCCTTGAAGCGGCTCATGGACTGCTGGGAGACGAACTCGTGCCTCGACCTGAGGGGAGGGAAGAACGCCGAGGACTGCCTTCCGGCGAGCCTCAGCTTCTCCTCGCGCATCCTGACGTACTTCTCGATTATGTCCGAGACGCCGTCGTTGAGCGGAGCGCTCCTCTCGCGCCCCCACTTGCCCTCGCCCTTCACGTGCTTGATGTGGATGTAGGGCTCGGGCGCGAGGTGGTGGACGTCCTCGACGTATAGCTGCCTCGACTCCTGGGGCCTGAGGCCTCCGGCGCATCCGAGGATGATCGCGACGCATCCCTGGAGGATCTTCCAGTCGTCCGTGGAGCGGGCGAGCGCGTACACCTCCTCTATGGTCTCGTCCGGGAGCGGATCGAGCTTCCCGAAGTAGCTGCGGGGCTTCCTGTTGCCGTAGACGACCCTGTAGAGGTCCATGGCGTCGCTGCCGACATACCTCAGAAGGTCGCCTATGAGGGTCAGGTCCTTGCGTATGGTGGAGTCGCTGATGCCATTGCTGCGCCTGAAGGACACGTAAGCGTTCACGTCCTCCTTGGTCATCTTCCTGGGGTTGCAGGTGGAGATCTTCTTCTCCTCGCTGAGGCTGTACAGGATCCTGGAGAAGTTGTACAGCTTCCTCCTCTTCTCCTGGAACGTGCTCTCCTTGTAGTTGCCTCTGATCTCCTCGAGGTACCTTTCGGAGTCGGTGCGGAACTGGTTCTTGCTCATGCACCGAACCCCATGAATGATCTGGATCCCGATGGGAAGCACATCTGTCTAGAGATCTTCCTGCTCTCATTGAGGCAGCAGGCCAACAGGATGAGGAACTGCATCTCCGTCTTCTTCATACTGAACGTATTATCTGATAATTCGCCCTTGTTCTCTCTGTAATAGCCTCTAATCCCGTCCACATATCTCTTGGCATTCACGCGGAGCATCTCTTCGCTTACCGCGGACCCCTTGGACACTGCTGCTGGCTTCTCAATTCTTATCTCGGGCATCGTTTGTTCGGTACGTTCATCGTGAGCGCCGAATCCGGATGCGGACATGCCGCAGGTACCGCCGGACACGACACTGCAGCGCCTTGCTGCGTGCTTATTTGCGTATACTTTTGCCATTTTCTAACCTCCTCCTCGAAACGGCCTTGACCGCTGCGAGGAAGCAGTTTCTTGATGGGGCTCTTGGAGGAACGCCATCGGGAACAGCATTGCGACCTCGGTATATAATTATGTTGTTTAACTCATTTAGAATAATTAAACAATTGTGCATATCCAAAAATTCGAGCTATCATATGCTCGATCCGGAAAACGAATGCTTCTGTTGTTCGACCTAAACAAACAAATCCTTCGGCTGACCCACTCCGGACAACTGCTTATATCCGGAAAATGATTGGACAGACATGATTCCAGCACCAGGAAGAGAGCCGACGGAGAAGAAACTGATCAACTTACCGGACAAGCTCGTAGAGGAAATAGACAGGTGGGCAATCGGGATGTTCAGCAGCAGAGCCGAGTTCCTGGACGAGGCCATACGCACGTTCACCCGCGACAGGCTGTTCAACGACAGGAAGACCATTGTGAAGCTCCAGAAGGAGTACGCAGGAGAAGCACTGGGCGTCGAAGCCCTGAAGAAGTCATGGGAGAGCATCTGGAAGCTGACCGAGAAGACCTGGAAGTACGAGTCCACCACCTACACCCCGATGACGATCTACATAACAAAATACCAGATGGAGGTCATCAGCAACTGCTTCATATTCCCGGAGGGGCCGCTAAAGAACATCCAGGACTACGCACGCCTCGCAGCCGCCGTCCACGTGGACACCATCATCGAGGAAAGAAGGTATGCGAAGCTCATCGATGAAAACCGGGCCCGGAAATCGGACCGAATAAGTGCGATGAAATAATCCAAGAACACTCAGAAGAACAACTCCATAGTCCGGACAAGTTGCCTCGGCTATTTGAACCATAAAGCTAACTTATAGAACCAAATGATAATCGGAGAAGTCTAATACGATAATAACAACACCCATAGTGGGGTTGATTTCTCAAATGGATGTAAAACATATACCAGCTTTAATAAGAAAAATCGAAAAAGACCCTTATGTGAAAAAGCAATTTGAAAAGCATCCTGAGAAGAAAGAAGAAATCCAAAGGATGCTCGAATCGAACTGGAAACTGATTCAGAACAACATCAAAAGTCTGAAAAAAGATAAAGAGATGAAATCGAACAGAATAATGAAGGCCGTCTTGAATGACATGGAGCAAGAAATACTTAGTATTCCGGATAGCTCCCCTCATAAGTAGTATCTCAGCACGTATCTAGAAAAACCCACTGGCCCTCTATTCAAATACGTCGGAAGAAACGCAATACTATCTGACTTAAAAGATTCAAACTTCCGTTTAGGCCTGGTATCAGAATACCGCACAGAGGATCCGCACGAACTAGACTTGATAGAACCATTAAAAAAGATATCTGTTGGCCCTCGCAAATTCAGCTATTCACGCATCCTATACAATGCATTGGGAAAACAGATTCTGAATTTTGAAAGCTTTACCGATAAATCTCAGACTACTATCGGCAACCAATTCTTCGTAGGATGCGTATCTGACCGCCTCGAGTCGAAAAAACTATGGAAAATCAGAGCTAGTGGGGACGGTGCCATAATCAAATTCGAAATGGAAGAACCGACCTACGAATTCCATAAAGTGGTTTATTGCAATCATCCAGTCGATTCCGAATATATCGAACAAAGAGAGTCAGAATTGTGCTGGCGCCTTTTTAAAGAGAATTACGAAGATGTCCGCGATGACCTGGAATCTTTTCTGAAGGAGCTGTCCCTCCTTGCAATCATGTCAGCATTCCGCAAGGACTACAAATGGAGATGGGAACATGAGTGGAGAGTTTTGGTTCCAAAGACATTTGCAAAACACAAATATATTAAGAGAATCCCCTCTAGCCCTGCGTATTTCCCGCCGCACATCGGAAAAGTCATCAGCGTTATGAGCAGGCTTCCGAAAGATAAGAGATTAGAAGTGGAAGGATTCTGCAAAGAAAACTCAATTCCATTCAAGCACAGCAGATGCGGAAAACATTACGATCAGTAATATAATATAAGAACGACTGCGATTAGCGTTTTCTCATCTTGGGTTGGACATCTATAACAATCTTTGAAATCAAAGCTCTGGAAATCCAGAAACTGCGAGGTACCTGCATTCCTCCATTGGAAGTCCTTACCTTGTTATACGTATTTGAACCGTAGTTCGCTTAGATTTGGTAACAAGGGAACGAACAGACTCGGTGGTCGGCACATCGACCTTGAGCGAAACGAACAGATCGCGTTGTTTCTTGGTCACTTCGTTCAGGACCAATTTGCTCCCCATCCTGGACACTTTCAGCTTGGAGAGCTCGTTGATCACATCAGGATACCAGACCTTTCCCTTGAGTCCGCTCTCGGATATCCTTCTGAGAAGCTCCGACCGGAGGATAAGCGAGACGAACTGGACGAAGATCAGACCGTCGGCCGTGCCGTCGGTCTGAAGATACCTGACCCCGCCTTCCAAGTCGGATTTCAACTGCCTGAAGTCGAATTCTATGTCGTTCCTCGTCCTGTACCTCGAGAGAACCGTATCCCACGGGTCCTCGCTCGTGGTGAGAATCACCATCCTTCCGCAGACGTTCTCCCTGGCGGTTATGGCGTTGCGCTTCCTCTGGAACGCCACTTTGCCTCCGTCGTCGGACAGGTCGAAGAACCTCAGGATATCGGTGCCGAACCGTTCCCTGAGCTTCTTGTGGATGCCTTTGGTCCATTTCGCATCCGAAAGCACGGATTCGAACGAGCATATGCGAGAGTACAGGGAGCCGATCTCGTCCAGCCTCCTGCCCTCGTCCAGATAGGATATGGCCCTGACAGAGCGGTCGCCCATAGCAACCCGTGTCTCGTATACACGGAAGACGGAGCCGCAGAACATGTATGTGCTTAGGGAGCTGTTATCCCGGACGGATTCCGAGACAACAGATTTGAACACCTTCCTGCCGGACGGGACAGGCGTGGTGAAGCCCATTCCGGCATCCAGCAGCGAGAGCAGGTTGCTCTCGCTGTAGAAGCCCCTGTCCATGACGAAGTGGACGTCATCGCATCCCAATGACGAGACGAATTCCGCCATGTTCTTCAGCGTGCTGACATCAGAGATGCTCCCGCTGTACAGGCGGTAGCAGAACGGCCTCCCGCTGTCCATGGAATGCACCATTCCCATGGATACCTGCGGCATATGGATCTTGCGATAGTCGTCGCCGTATTCCAGCCTGGACATCCTCGCGGATTCGGAGCCGAAGGAAGACAGATCGAATATTATCGCGCCTCCGCCCTCGTATATCGATCCGAAGAAAAGGTTCCTCGATTTCTCGCTGATGCCCATCATCAGTCTCGACAGGTCCCTTGAGCCCATCCCGTCGTTGCTGCGGTATTCCGAGAGAAATGACTCCTGCATCTGGTCGTCCACTTGTCTCAGCGGCAATGGGCGGACGCACCTGAGCATCGCGATGCTCAGTATGTCCTCCCCCACATCCCGGCCGAAGCAGTCGCAGAGTTTCTCTTCGAGGCCCAGCGAGTCGGAGATCTTCTGGAGGAGCCAGTATGGTCCGAACGTCTTGCTCGCGATCACGGCCTCCCTGCGCCTGGATTCGACGAGGTTCCCGTCCTCGTCGCACGGGCCGACATACTCGCGGACCTGCCTGGAATTCTTCTTCACAGGGTCCCAGACCCCGGTGACACGGTACAGGTAGTGCTTGTCCCCGACGGTCTTGATGTGGTTGTATGTCATTATTATCATATGGTAACAATGATTAATAACCTTTGCTATGCCTGGCCAGATCCGGAAAACAATTGGATTGTTACCAAAAATTACGCGAAGTTAGGTTTATAATTACTAAACAATCACTATAATGTTACTCCTTCTGCTCACCGTCTTTCTGCCCCAATATCTGGGAAGTGACCTCGTCACTGGAAACTATAAGACTGACAGCCTCGGAGATCTCCGAGAGCTTCAGCTTCTTCCCAGGTCCCATGTAGGACGACAGCATATGAATGCCGCTCTGCACAGCACTACAGTCCTTCCTGAACGCTCTTATGCGGTTGTCGAAGAGGAACCTAGCCGGCTCCCCCTCATGGTCGCACATTCCGTTATAGACGTTCAGTGGCTTCCCGCAATTCCTGCACACACGGGCACGATACTCGCTTTCGACGGCCACCGTGCGAATGTTCTTGTGAGAGGCCAGACCAAAGTACGTCATGCGAATGGAATAGCTCAAAGGGCGCATCGTGAAGCCCAACCAGTCCATACCAGAGATGTCCCCGACCATCCTTCCTTTGCCCTCGGCCTCATCGGATTCATCCTGATCTGTGAACCTAAAAGGATCGTCGTCTTCGCCCCTGTTGCCATCGTCACCAAGGCCCGGCAGCATGTGGCAGAGGAACTTGAAGTCATAATCCACGTCCTCTGAATCTCTCTCGACCAGACCAAGGCCCATATGCGTCATGAGGTACGCGGCCGTCTGGCCGATGGACTCGACCTCCTCGTTCGCATGCACCTTTTTGATGATCCAGCCGGGATTCTGGCGTCTAAACAAATCCGTATCGAGGAAGCCGAAGAGGATCGAATGGAAGTGAGGGGAGAACTCCCAAAGGTCGGGAGTCTGCCTCCACGGATGGAAGATTAGGCATCCGGCCTTGGCTCCGACCTCCTGGAGGCTGTCCTCCACGTACTTCCTGAGGGCGCTGAAGACCTCGATGGTCTGCACCCATTCCTTGGCCTCCTTCTGCGGAGGGGAGATCACCCAGTGCCCGAGAGGCCCCGGATCCCCTCCCTGCTTCTCGGTGAGGACACGGTAAGTGTTCAGCTGTTCCTCCACCCTGGTTCCCGCCCTGAGTGCGGCATCGTTCATACACTTGGGGCAATGGAGAGACCAGCAGTGCGACCTCCTGCCCTTCGCGTAGTGGGACTTGTCATCGGAGCAGGCAGTGAAGCGTATGCCCTCGTCACCGGAAGAGCCCTTCTCCCTGATGAATCCGCAGCCCTTCCTATCAGGACGCTCCAGATCATGACCGGGAGGACACCATGTAATCAGGCCCTTCCTGTACCCGATATCGTCATCGGATAATCCATGGTACATATTGGCAGGATACATGGCGCTCTCGAAAGGCAGCTCACGGACCAAGGGTACGACAGGGTGCTCGTTGTCGGCGGTGATTCTATAGGCGAGCTCGTCAAAATCAATCTCCGAGGGGGAACCCCCCTCGTAAGAAGTTTCGGCTGGCATAATCAGACTCCCCCGAAGAAGGAAAGGGGAACAATAAGTTTGACAGCGGGGTTCTCGGCCATGCCCGCGGCGGCCTGGGCTTGCGCCTGGCGGCCCGCCTCTGGGCATGGCCTCCCTTCTATAATGTGAATGGCCATAGGGAAAGTCATATGGAAACCTTCTCGGAGCAGGAGGACAGCATCTTCTTTGCTGACTCCACATCTATGTTCACTTCCGGGACGTCGACTCCTTCCACTACTTCTCCCAGGTCGATTAGAAACTTTCCTAATGATTTCAAAAGGGAGCTGTCTATAGGCATTCTGACGTACTTCCCATCGACGAGGAAGACTATCTTTGGCATGGGTTCAGCGTACTGCTGCTTCTCTTTGTCATACGGAGTGACCAGCTTGAGAGCGATGTACACGTGGCCCTTCCTGAAGGACAGAAGGTTCTCTTTCTTGGTCGGCTTGGTGACTGGCTGAGCAGATCCTAAGAGCTCCACAGCCTTGTCTTTGATTTCTTGGTTTGTCATGGTTATTTCCTGCCGGTCTACCGGCTTCGACGACGTTCCTCCAAAGAGCTCGATCCGCAGATGCGGGCAACTCCACCGTCGAAAGCTTCTTATGCAGCGTCAACAGGCCCATTTGGGTTTGAAACCATGGCATAGGCAGAGAATCAGCCGTCTATTCCAAAAAACTTGGACTGTCTGGCTCGATCCAGTGTGAACCCGGCAGGGCCCACCATTTCCTTGTCCAGATCGTCATTTTGAAATCCTATGATTCCGGATTTTCGACCGTTCCAAAGGCGTTGGCCCACGCGGTTTGGACCCGCTCTCGGAGAGAGCCCAAACCGTTGGGCCGTAAAGGGTTTCATCTGTGGTTATTCGTCTGATTCCTCAGTATCCTCTTGATCACCTGATTCTCGCTGTTCCTGGCGTAGTATCCCTCGGTGGTCTTCGTCGAGGAATGGCCCATGGCCACGGAGACGTCCTCTATCCTGTTGCCGCTGTCCAGGAGCCTCTGGCCGAACGCCCTGCGCCCGGCCCTCAGCTGGAAGCGGACCCCGAGCTCCTGCTCCACACAGGCCTTCATCCTGCAGAAGCCCTGCTGGGTGTAGAACTCGTTGGAGTTGTTCAGCGGCGGGAACATAGATCTCGATTCCCTGCCTATTTCGGCGAGCTTCTTCGATCTGCCATCCAGATAGCGCTGGACAATGTCCTCTACCCCGTCCATCAGCAGGACGGACCTGGGCTCGGCATACCTCCCCTCACCCTTGACGTGGACCACATGGACTATCATGTGGCCGTCCCTGAACGACACGTCATCGGCGTACAGCTGGCGGGCTTCC
>JAEEGK010006737.1_pt1 | contig 27585 bp, 24 predicted proteins | sample 8958771 | NCBI WGS metagenome assembly JAEEGK01 (sample SAMN16246547, study PRJNA631951) | gut metagenome | biome: gut microbiome; feature: rumen; material: SC-attached | host: Bos | place: Iran: Karaj | collected 2018-10 | reverse complement strand
TTTGTCGGAGCAGTTGCACTTTCATCGTATGATGTACCATCTCTTCCAACATATTTTATATCAGCTGCATCAACACTAAGACCGGTTGCACTGTTAAATGCTGTAAGTCCTGATAAAGTTGCAGTTTCACTTCCGGTTCCACCATAGGTTGTTAATGCAGGCTTAACAATGGTTAATGTTGATGTTGTATCTCCAATATGCTCTTGATCACTATTCGCACAGGTTGCTGTGATAACTGCACCGTTTTCGGTATAGGTGAAGTCGTGAGAATGCGGTAAGCTGTTGTTCACGGTCATATACTGCGATCTTGCATAGTCGTTCTCCACCTTCGCCACATTATTACTGGGATCATTCTCAGGATTTGCGCTTGTACCACCATAGAGGTACATTCCCGTGCCGAGGGTCAGCTTCCCGTTGCCGGTGCCGTTATGCCCCGCACCGATGCCCTTACCCTGACCGTCACCACTCGTGGTCACCGTACCACCATATATGGTCACTGTACCGCCTGCTCCACCGTTTCCGCCGCCGATTCCTGCGCCTTTCGTGTTGCCCCATGCGGTGACTTCGCCGCCGTGGATAGTCACTTTGCCACCGCCTGTGCCAACGTTGCCGCCAATACCTGCGCACTCTCCTTCACATGTTGAAATTATGCCATTTGTGGTACCCGCGTAAAGTTTGCCCGTGCCAAGTATGGTCTCGTCTATGCTTCCCGCATAGATGTTCAACGTATTGCCGCTTGTGACCGTGATTCCCTTACGGGCGATCAGGGTCGCGCCGTCGCAGAGAATCAGGTTGACCGTGCCGCTGACAACAAGGCGGTTCGTCGCAATCGCATTGCCGGATATGATGACGTACCAGCCCGTCGGTATCGTAGTGAGTGTGCTGTTCGTCCCCTCTACGAAAGCGGTGTAGCTCGTACATGCTTTCGTTTCCGCCGTGCCGGTCGTCGCGTTGTGGTCGATGTAGGCCACAGGATCGGGAACCGCCGGGAACTGAACTTTCTTATAAGAATTAAGTTCCTGCCCTGCTTCACTGACTGCGATTGAAGCCTTTCCCGTAGTGCCTTCTGTGTCCGTCCATCCGGTTCCGGCAATCGCATTTTTCAAATAGTTAATTGCCTTATTGCCTCCTATCGCAACTACCGTCGCGTTCTCACCAATCGTCACAGCACTCGTTTGATAATTCACATCCCTCAAGCCTGAATGGATTCCTGTTCCTATTTGTCCTATAGCATTTACCTTACCGGATATGATATTGACTCCATACCCATATTTCTGTGTCTGAATACCATTAAACCCTCCTTCAACATTTATCTCAGCATCTTTTATAGTAAGAGCATATGCTTCAATACCGACTGAATAATTACCGCTTCCTTTTACTGTAAGTTTTCCAGCTCCGGAAATTGTAATATTTCTACTACTTTCGATACCAATCTGAACATCGCCGTTTACTCCCACTTTGTTATCAGAGTCTGCTGATAGAACGATACTAAGACTATCATTTCCACTATAATATATTCCACTGGTAGAATTATAACCGGGTTCTGTATAACCTGCAGCAATATCAACTCCGTTCAATGTAAGCGTATTGGTATCCACATCGTAGCTTACTGTTGCACCTTCATCCGTATCACCCAGCACGTCGTCCTTGTTCGCGCTCGTCACCTGTACGCCACCGACCCAAAGGGGATACTCAACGGCCGGCGTCAACTCAAATTTCTTCGTGCCAGAATCAAACGTCACCTTGCTCAGGTCGAGCTTTAAAGCAGGGCGGACACCGCACTCATACCAGGCATTATCGCCAGAACTGGAAACATAGCCATCTTCGCATTCCACACGCGCCGCTTTGTTAGGATCGAAGCCGCGCGAGCGCAGCCACCAGAAATAGCTCATTGCCGTGGAGCATTTTCTTACATCTTCGCTCAATCCCTCTGCTTCCGATGTGCTGAGAAGCCAGAGCTTTGCATCGACTTCACTATCGCTATCTGAACCCTTCACCTTAACAGTCACAATGGCATCAGCCACAGCCTCAAAGGTACCGCCTGTACCTGTCAGACTATCCAGATAACCCTTTACGAGGGATATGCTGTATACATAGACACTGTCTTGAGACTCATGGAATTTCGATGCTTCAATCGGATCTTTAGAAAGCAGCGTGACTGTCCCGGCATCTACTGCTGTTGAATCATCCGCTATGATGTACCAATCCATTTCATTAAACTCCACTGATGTAGTGGTGTTCACTAAACTCGCATAGGGATTTCCGGCATACGCATTCACCGTAACATTACAGCTTGCGCTCTTTGTGCTGTCTGCATTGCTGGTACAAGTGACAGTGGCACTGCCCGCTGATATGCCCTTAGCGTAGACGGTCAGGGTTTCAGTGGCATCTGTACCGACCTCGGTAGTACAGTTTTCGTCAGAATATAACTTCACCGCGGTCGCATTTGTTCCACCAACGCTCCACTTTACAGTCTTGTCAAATGCGTTGTCAGGAGCGACGGTAGCCGTAAAGGAAACCTTATTGCCCTCATCGATGATCTGAGTAGTGGTCTTGTCGAGGGTCAAACCGGTGACCAATATATGTTCAAATTTTACATACTGTTTTGAGGAAGTGTTGTCGGTCACGGATGTCCAATTGGTATTGTCTTCGCTTTCCTCGGCATTTCCGGTGATGGATCCATATACAGCTTGACCAGAATAGCCATCAGAAGCATCGCTACCTTTAGTTCCACCATTACCGCCGGTTATAGTGGCAGATCCGCCGTTAAGAATGATTCCGCCACATACACCATATCCTCCATCTCCACCGTCATCATAATTATCACCGTTACCGCCATTTCCACCAACAACAGTGATAGAACCACCGTTGACAATGACAACCCCAGCTATACCAGAATAACCATCACAGCCGGCTTCACCGTTACCGCCGTTAACGCAGACCGATCCACTCTTGACTGTAACATTACCGTAAACACCATCTGCTTCTCCGGTTACTTGGACAGTTGCACCATCAACGATAAGGTTTCCACAAAAACCATCAATCGGTGAGTGTCCCACTTCTTCCGCGGGAGCATTGACGATCAGTGTTCCTCCACCCGAAACCGTAAGGATAGAGTTATTATCACAATAGATTACAGCATCGCTATAGTCGGATTGACCGTTGATGGTCAGTATCTTTCCTTCGGGAATCGTTAGTGTAATATCGGCATTAACCGTGACATTGTTATTAATCGTTACATCACCGGCAATGACTGAATTCTCGGACCATATCGTAGATTCATTGTCCAGTGTTGCCGCATACGCGGTCAAACTCAACCCCGGCATCAAGCCCAGCATCAGCACAAGGCTGAGCAGGATGCTCAATAAGTATTTCAATTTTTTCTTTCCTTTCATTCCTTTTACTCCTCCTAATTATTTTTAAAAAATGCCACATCCGACAGGGCATAATCCCCCTATCGGCTATGGCATTCTTTTTTCAAATTATAATTCTTGTTGGACATGGCAGTAACGCCCCCTTGGCTTAATAGATATTCTGATTAAAGCCCCGTGCCCAACCTCTCGTTAAAAATCTTAACATATTGATTATGTCAAAAAATAGTGCAAAAAACAAGAAATTTTCCGTTAAATATTTAACCCGGGATAACTAACGTTACAGTTCAGGCATCTCCTTGAACTGTAACCGGATTTCTTTTTATTTGTCAGCTTTCCTGTAACGTTTGCTTTTATTTACTCCATTATCGACTATCTCGCCAAGCTCGCACAGTATATGCAACAATTCTTTTGTACGTGTTTCCTTCAGCCCTGTGGCTTCTAACAATTCTGCACTGCTATACCACTGTCCCGTCCCCAAAGGCTCATAAAAAATATATTAAATGTTTATATAAGAAATGAAACTGTATTGACTTTAGAGTCCTTTTCAGATAAAATAATTGTGCAAAATCAGTTTTGCACAACCGATTGTCGAGCAACGAAAAGAGGCGCCTATGCTGAATTTTGAACCGTTTTCAATTACAAACCTTCAAAAGGTATTACCCTATATACAAAGAAACCCTTCCCTTTGCAGCGATCTGTCCGCAGGATATCTGTTCATGTGGAGTGACGATGCGGATATGCAATTCTGCATATGGAACGAGACATTTTGCCTCAGACAGCAGGTGGGTGAACAGACAGCCTTCAGCTATCCTTTCGGAGCAGATCCCGAAGGAATGCTGGACGAGATAAAAGCTTACGTGTTTAGTAAAGATATGCCTTTAAGATTTTTTGCGATTGACGGAGAAACTCTGGAAAAACTGAAGGCCGATAGCAGATTTCAGCCGGCTATGTGGGCCTATGACAGGAAATGGAGCGACTATATATATGACTTTGCCGAAGCCATGAGCTTTCCGGGGAAGAAATTCAGCGGTCAGAGAAATCATATAAATAAATTTAAAAAACTGTACGGAGAGCCTGAGATCAGGTTCCTCACCGCAGCTGATAACGCCAAAACGGCAGAACTTCTTAAAAACTACGAGGAAGAACACCCGGGTGCAAATGCTCTGGAAAAGCAGGAATTAAAAAAGACCCGGGAATTATATGACATACATGAACTTCTCGGACTTTATGCCGCAGGGCTCTTTGTAGACGGCGAGATGGCGGCTTTAAGCATCGGCGAAGTGGTGGGCGACATGCTCATAATCCATGTTGAAAAGGCCTTGAAGAAGTTTGAGGGAATTTATCCCACCATGTATTCGGGTTTTGTACGTCTGATGGCGGAGAAGCTGGGACGCGAGCTTAAATACGTTAACCGCGAGGACGATTCCGGAGATCCCGGACTCAGGACTTCCAAGCAGCAATACCATCCAATATGCATGGCAGACAAATACCTTCTGCACGTGGGAACGCCCGCGGTGAAGCTCACTCCCCTATCTCCTGTTTTCGGAAATGGTGTGGTGTTGACCGGGATCCGTGAAACTGATAAGTCCGCTTATTTAAGGCTGAACACTGATGTGGAAAACAACCGCTATTGGGGCTATGACTACCGGGAAGATATGAGCATTACAGGCCCTGTGGATGAAAATACTTTCTTTGACATGACCGCTTTTGACATGCAGGTGGGAGATTCCGTGAATTATGCGGTGAGACTTTCGGAAAACGGCGAAATGATCGGAGAAGTCATTCTTTGGAACTTCACTTCGAAAGGCACCATCGAACTGGGCTGCAGGATATTGCCCGAATATCGCGGAAAAGGCTACGGCAGGGCTGCTTTCGGAGCAGCTACAGAGCTTGCGCTTACAGTAAATGATTCCCGTGTGGTTGCAAGATGCTTCATTGAAAACCTGCCTTCCTACAGGATGATCACCACCAACGAGTTTGTTGTTCAAAATAAGGATGATAAATACTTTTATTTCGAGCATCCCGCCAAGCAATGTATGAGCTGCACAAAACGGGCAGTTTAAAAAAATGAACCCGTAACCCCGTCCCAAAACGCTCATTTTAACGTTTTTCTCCGACAGGCAGCTCGCTCCGGTCCATCATAAAACGGCCCGATCCGTTACTGTATGAAATGTCAAATGCTTTTCTCACAAAAAGGATGATCACAAACCATAAGACGAGCATTATATGTTAACTTTGCAAGTTTTTTACACTAAAACGCTTTTACCAATCTTCCGGATCTTCGCCGGCCATATAGGAAAGTATCTGCTCCAAAGATCGATGACTTTTCTGGTATGACTTGTATAGCGAATCCTTTATGCGTTCTTCCTTCTTTTCGGGATATCTTTTTTCAAGGAGTTCCGAATACTGCGACAGAAGGCTGTCATACTTTTGTTTTACATCACAGATTTTGACTTGTAAGTTCTCAAGTTTTTTATCAAGCTGATCCTTCTCTTTTTGAGAAAGACCAGCCATATTGTCAGCATCATACATACGTTGTTACACCTCCAGGAACGTCAAGAGTTCATCAAGGCTCTTTCCGCTTTTGTGGAAAGCATCCATAACCTGCTTTGCTTCATAATTCTTCTTCTTTTGCTGTAATTCAAGAAGGTGTGCGGCAAGTGAATCGTATCGAGCCTGCGCCCTGGCAAGATCCTTTTCGGTCTTGGATATTTCAGCTTCAATCGTTGAAATCGACTTCGTACGTGCCATCGTCATCTACCTCCTCTCCTTCGATTTCATCGGAGTCATTCGGCAATGACCGGTTTGTTGCAAGATAATTTCCTATCTCTGCAGCACCTTTGGATATGTGGTCTTCGTTCATTCCAAAGGAACTTAAGATCGTTTTCTGCTTTTTTGAAACGGCGTGATCCAGCTTATATAATCCTTCATTACGCCGAACCATTTCGATCTTTTCCAGTTCACGTATTGCCGCCGGAACAGTCATATAGTTAGAACGTGTCTCCATACGGAGCATTGCTTCTTTTAAAAGATTATATATCCTGTTGCGTATGATAAGCGCTATAAATTCGATAAAAACTTTTGCGGAAAGAGACTCTGCGGTGTAAACACGCATGCTCTTTGAACCTATGAAGGATTTATCGGCACTGAAGAGCTTTTCTGATATATCCCTTCCCTTGTAGTGTATAAGCGCTTCGCTTGCAGTCATTGATTCTGAGGTTATGATACAAAAGTATCCACACAGATCGAGAAGGTTTTTGATCACATCCTTGCGTTCTTCGTAAGATACCAGACGTTGTTTTTTATCACGTCTTAAGATAAAGTAATCATCGTAAGTTTTACTGAGAGTCAGTTCCTCGCCCTTATGTTTATCAAGGAATAGTTTCATCTTATCCAGGATCTGTTCGAGTTTTTCGCGTTCGGCAGCCTGTCTTGCAGGATTGAAATAGATGTGAAAGTAACGGTTTTTATCGTCATCCTCGTACAATCTTGCCTTTACTGTCTTTCCATATACACGGTAAGCACGTATGGAACAGTCCCTGTTGGTTTCGAAGGTTCCACGGTGAAGAGATACTAAAGAGGAAACAAGCTTTTTGCAGCCCTTAACCATAATAATAAAGGCATAGCCGTTGTGCTCGATGTAATTGATGTTTTCCTTACTGAAATAGCCACGGTCAAGGATAAAGCCTATGTTTTTGTAACCGTATTCATCAACCTTGCTTACCATGTATGCAAACTGAGAAACATCTGTTATGGATCCCGGATATTCCTCATAAAACAACGGTACACGGTTCGTTTTGTCATAGGCAATGGCTATGTTAAAAATCGGAAGCCCTTTATCATCCTTAGCTTTGCCGTATTCGACGATATCAATGTCTCCCGCTTCACAGTTTTTGTTGGTCGAATCATATGATATATATATCCGCTGTTTATGATCACGGTTGCGATTCCAGTCATCCTGGAAGCCAAAGATCTGGTCCTTGGTGACTGATTTCAGAAAGCGACATACTTTCGAATCGCTGTACACACGCATCTTCTCTGAAAAGAGTGGATGATTAAAAGCATAATCCGGATAATACTGACCTGCGTTTTCCTCTTCGATGATAAGATACGAGGCAAGATCTTGCAGTAGACCGCTATCTTCCTTAAACCACTTTTTCAAGATGTCAGGGAGCTTGTACTCGTTCATGACATGCTTGATCACAACATAACTGCCAATACGCAAAGCACAGCTACGGTATGCTTCAGGCAACTCCTCGGGAAGCACAACATCAGGAAAATACTGTTGAAACTTTTCGTTCGGATACATAAAATGAACATCCGCATCGTCACGTTTTCCAATAACTGTACGTTTCGGAATGGCGTACTGCTTTTCTGAATCATATGTCTGCCCGTATTGGTATAGAACATAGTGAATTCCGGATCTTTTGGAGATGATTATCTTACCATGAGCATCAGGAATTGGTATCTTAAAAGTGCTGTACATGATAGGTTTTCCTTTAGTGTAAAATTTACACTAAAGATTATACCACATCGCACCCCGTTATGCAAGCGAAAAGTCTTGACTTCTTAGGCTTTCGGTGAGTTTTCTATCGCTAAAAAAGCGTTTAGTGCAAAGCAAGTGCAAAGTTAACATTATATTTGCGATCCGGGCATATCTCTTCTCGACGATCACATAGTTATCACTTATCACCGGATCCGAAAACTTAGAGTCATAGCCATTAAAAAGAACAAATTTTAAGTCTTCTGCTTTTGATAATTCCCGATCTTTTTTTCCAATGTTCAGGATATCTTTATATTCCTGCATGACCTCTTCCGTGTAAAAATCATCCGGATAATAGGTTTTATCGGTGTTTATTTCAACACTCATAACCCCTGATGCAATTGGCAAAGTAACCCTTCCGTCCGTAGACTCTTTTGTAATCATCGGGTATATATATGACGGCATGGAAAAAACTATCTTTTCGTTATCCTCCAATGTCACGATATAATATTCCGTAGTATATCCATACTTCTTTATCAGATTGATATTGTCAAAAACCCGATATTTATATAAGCGTTCATTATAATTTTCAGGTTTTTCGGTATAGCCCGTCAATCTAATGTTTTCGATGGGAACATTAAAGACCGGCAGCCCCGTAGGGTTGTCCCTGTATATATGATACTCATCCATTGTAGATATCTCTGCAATGGGATATTTGCTAAAGTCCCAATAATCCGAATATCCCTTTTCGTATTCATCGCTCTTAAGTATTTTGTTATAGTAATGATCTTCTGCTTTTATCCTTTCATTTTTGATAAAGGATATCTTTAACCCTACCATTGATCCGGTGCCGAGTAATAACAGGCCTATAAATAAAACCGCCCGCACCACTCTTCTGCAGACTCTTCCGTGATCCGTCAAATCCTCTTTGTACTTCCGTGCCATGATCGCCAGAAGGACCACAAAAACTGCCGTACCCACAATGCCTATACATACGAAGGTGATCGGAACAGCCTTGTGCCGGATCTCCGGGTTATAAATATCAACAGATATAAGCAGAGCGACTTTGCATATGGGGTAAATTATACTGCCCACCTTAAAGGCACGTGCCGTTTTAGTGCTCTTCCTGTCTGCATATTCGGCTAAACCTATGCATTCCGGATAGGATACAACCAGAGTAAGTACGCAAAAGACTGCTTTACCTATTATCCCTATTGCATTCACGGAAGCTGTATTTTTCACTTCCACTCTTGTCACAAGGATCAGTGTGATGATACTGACCACCACAGCCACACTTTGAACTTTAGATGATCTGTAAAAACAGTTATATCTTATCCTTTTAGGATCTACCTCATCCTCTCTGTTTGGATCATCCGTAACCTCTCTGTCTCCCCTCGCCAAAACGCTTAAGGCCCAGGCCTCCAGCATTGACGCCACAGTAACACATATTCCGATCGTAACGCCCCCGTCTAATTGAAAGCGTTTGAGCACCCCGCAGATCACACCCGCTGTGATCAAAAAGATCAGAGACCAGATAAGCATATGAGCACCCATGTAAAAATGATCTGCAACCGATAAATTATTTACCTTTTTTTCTTCTTCCATCGTAAACTCCTAACCCCGTCCCCAAAGGGTCATTTTTACTTCAGATATTTGTTAATGTATTTTGTATGATTTCCGTTTCTGTCCTTTTCATACTTTACATTACCCATCTTATCGTATTCATACCATATCTCATTCTGCAAATGATCATCCATATAAGTCTTTACATTTATCTTCCTGCCGGCTTCATCATATTGGTACTCTTCTCTCCAACGTGACTTTTTTTCTACCGTCATGTTCCCCTTTTCGTCATATTCATAATCGACCCACTCGCCTTTATCGTTCACTTTATAGATCTCGTTGCCGGCTTCATCATATTCGTGCTTCTCCCAGTTTCCGGCATGATCTTCACTGTAGGTCAGATTTCCTTTTTCGTCATATTCGTAGTTTTTCCACGTCCCGTTGGAGCCTTCAACACGGATCAGATTTCCCTGTTTGTCATACTCATTTTTATATGTGATACGATCCCCATCCGAATACAGCCTTTCCGTAAGTTTCCCCTTCTCATCGTAGGTATACTTGGTCCACTCGCCTGTATCTTTTTCGTAAGAGTAAATTAATCTGCCCTCATACCACTTAAAAACAAGTTCTCCATTTTCCTCTACATAAATAGTCCTTCCGTCCTCGTCGAAATCGCGATAATACAACCAATTCGCCGTCTTTCTGTATATCAGATCGCCGTTCTCATCGTAAGTCAGTCGCTGGATCCAACCATTGTGGATACGGGTATATTCCGTCCGCTCGATCGCAATGGGCAACGCCAGAAGGACAATAAGTCCCCCAAGTATCAGACTCGTTCTTAAAACGATCTTAGTCCTATCCTTATCCGGCTTTCTTCTCTTTTTATTTTCAGCCTCCTCATCCCGGCTGTCCTGGTCCTTCCATTTATCTTCTGTCCTTCGAGCATATATATGCGCGACGGTTTGAATTCCGGCAATTACCAAAACAAAGAAGCAGGCTGTAATGTTCCAGAAGGCCTTTACATGATCTGCCGTTATATGTCCGAGTTCAAATGCTATGTTAAATCCAATGCAGAACAGTGCTGTTTCCCGATCTGCGCCTGTTTCTTCCGCGATGGACTTAAGATCCGGAAGATCTCTGTAAACAAGTGAATAATTATCATTATAAAATTTTTCATACAGAGCGACGGGGAACGTGATCACACCGTCAGCAGCTTCCTTTTTCACCTTCTCGAACATAAAGGAAGGCATGACTGCCAGCATTTTTTCACCGGTTTCATTTATGAAGGTATAAACATTAATGGTATATCCGAATCTTTTATACATGTCCGGAAAACAGAACGCATCGGGTCTGCCCCGGTTTTCAAAAGCCGGTACGGAATAATAGCCTGTATCCTCTATATCTTCGATACGGCTTTTAACTATCGTATAGTCCCTGTTTTTGTTTTCGTTATGCCCCTCCATGACCTCCGTCATGTTCTCTTCCAAATACTTTACGGCAGCTTTTTTCTCTGCCCTGATACAGCCTATGCAGATACCTGTTACCGCCAATGTACCGATCACAAAAGAACCTATCATCAGGAAAAGCATAACAAAAACAGCCTTCCTTATCTCTCTGCCATGAGAAGCTCCGTCACGGATCTTTGTGATGAATGCTCCCAAAAGCACAATAAAGAAAGCCATTCCAATAAGACCGATCACGGTCATTGAAAGAATGATCGAAACCGGATAATCTGTTTTTTTGTATAAGATATATGCTGCCAAAAGACCGAGCTCACAGATAGGCACAACCACACTGCCGATCTCAAACAGCTTTGCAAGCCTGCCGCTCTTCTCTGCCGCGAAGCCGATAAAGCCCAGGCATACATGATAGACCTTTATTACCGTTAAAATACAGATCGCTACTATAGCAAAAACAAGCCCCTTGCTACCGCCATAAGCCTGCTGCCGAAACATTATCACTGCAAAAGCCACGTAGCATAAGAGCGACGCCAATTGAACCCAATAAGCCGTTTCAAAACAAAAATATCTCACCTTAAAGGTATTGTCCGGATCATCCATAGTGATCCAATCCGCTTCCGCCAGCATATGATAGGCATTTGCTTCAAAGATCAGCGCAAGCCCCAGGCATATCGCCATAAAGATCCCGCCGTCGTTTACTGTTCGTTGGAACACGCCACAACCTATGCTTCCTATTACCAGAAATATCTGTGCCACAAAAAGCCACTTTGATCCCAACACCAAAAGATTCGATACTTTATTCTTTTCCATTTTCTCTCCCCTTTACGGACCACCTTTCCCAAAACCCCCATTTCGGGAAGGAAGATCGGTCCTTGTCCTTCCTTTCTTTTCACAGTATACAATATATGAAAGAATAAAACAAGTTACCGTTTTGAACCCCGGGGAGGAAGAACGCTTGCCGGAGGCAACTATCATGCGTTCTGACGAATTATCACGTTTCCGTAGGGAGCGTGATGCTACCCGCGGGGTTAGGGGTTCACTTTTTATATGAAATCCCAAAAGTTTATGGTATAGTATCTTTATCTTTTACTTTTCGGAGGCAACATGAAAAAATACACAGCCACACCTTTATCCTATGGTCGGTTTTTACTTGGCGAATCGCCGTTCTACGATCCCAGGACCGGCATTATCTCCTTCGTCGGCATCACCGCGGGCAAGTTCTGCCGTATCATGCCGGACAGCTCTTTTGTTACCTTCGACTGCGGCCAGCCCATAGGCGCAGCCGTTCCTTCCGTGATCCCCGGGGCATATATATTCGCGACCGTTGACGGAATATATGCCTTTAAGAACAATTCCATGAAAAAGATCGCAGACCTTACAGGGCTCTACAAGCCCTGGCAAAGATCCAACGACGCCAAGGCAGATCCTGCGGGGCGCCTGTTTTTCGGCTCATCCTCCATGGACGAGGCACACGGCAACAACGGCGATCTGTTCCGGCTGGACAAAAAAATAGAGCTCCTGCAGCCCAACACCAGGATTTCCAACTCTTTAATATTGAAAACGGCGTTTCCGACGGCATGTGCATAGATTCCGACGACAACCTGTGGGTGGCTGTCTGGGGCGGACGCCGTATAGAACACAGGAGCACCTCGGATGGACAGCTGCTGGGTGTCATCGATGTACCCGCAGAACACGTGTCCTCCTGCTGCTTCATAAATGACAACACACTTTTTATCACCAGTTCCGGGGACGGTCTCTCCGGAGAACATGACGGCAAGGTCTTCACCTGCAAAGTAGATACAAAAATGGGAGAAATACATTACGCGAAATGAAAGATAAAGAAAACAGACAATTTTACAGACGATTAAGACAATTATCACTTCCCATAGTTTTCCAAAGCCTCATGCTGGCCCTTGTGGCAGCTGCCGATGCACTGATGCTGGGCCGCGTTGCCCAGGCGGAGATGACGGCTGTGTCTCTGGCCACACAGGTTCAGTTCGTACAGAACATGTTCATCACTTCCATCACTGCCGCGGGAATGATCCTTGGGGCCCAATATTGGGGAAAAGGCGACAAAAAGGCAGTTCAGCAGCTGTTCAACCTAATGCTGCAATTCGTTGGGACCGCCTCTCTGCTGTTTTTCGCAGCCTGCGAGCTCGCCCCGGAAATGCTCATGCACATCTTCGCCAAGGATGAAGAACTCATCTCTATCGGAAGCGCCTACCTTAAAATAGCCGGCTGGTCCTATCTGCTCACCGGAGTATCCCAGTGCTGTCTCGCCGTCATGAAGATCACAGACCACGTTATACCCGCTGCGATCATCTCTTCTACAGCTGTGGTATTAAATATAATCCTGAATGCCGTGTTCATCTTCGGTAAGTTGGGCGCCCCCGCCATGCAGTCTCGCGGTGCGGCACTGGCAACTACCCTGTCCCGTATCGTTGAGCTTGCCCTTTGCATCGGTATTTCGTGCAGAAAGGCATATATCCGCCCGACACTTAAGGGCTTCTTCTCCGGCAGTAAACAGCTCTTCGGAGATTTCGGCAGACAATGTCTCCCTCTTCTGGGTGGCTCACTTTTCTGGGGTGTGGGCTTCACCTCCTACACCGCTATCATCGGCCACATCAGCTCAGATGCCGCTGCCGCCAATTCCGTAGCCGCTGTGGTCCGGGACCTTGTATGCTGTGCCTGTAACGGAGTAGGTGGTGCCGCAGGCATAATGGTCGGTAACGAGCTGGGCGCCGGTAATCTGGAGCGTGGCAAACGCTACGGCATCAAACTTAACAAAGTTTCATGGGTGATAGGCTTCGCCTCCACCGCACTTATCCTTGCCATCACTCCTCTTCTGCTGCATTTTGTGATCCTTACGGAAACAGCCCAAAAATACCTCACCGGAATGATGTTCATCATGGCCATATACATGATCGGCCGTTGCGTCAACACCGTAGTCATAAACGGCGTTATGGACGGAGGCGGCGACACAGTCTTCGACATGTATTCTCTCGCTGTATGCATGTGGGGCATAGCCATCCCCCTCGCCCTGCTGGGCGCCTTTGTCTTTCACTGGCCCGTCCTGCCGGTATATGCCTGCACCTGCCTGGACGAAGTGGGCAAGATTCCCTGGGTAATGCTACGCTTCAAAAAATACAAATGGGTGCAAAACCTCACAAAATGAACCTTTGGGGACGGGGTTAGAGGTTCATTTTTAAAAATTCCAAAACCTGTTTCCTGCTTTTCAGTGCAGTTCCCGCACCAATTTCAGTCGTGCATATAGCTCCGCAACCGTTGGCAAACTTCAAAGCCTCGACGTGCGGGGCTTTTTTAAGTATTTCCGATGCGAGACCTGCGATCATATTATCGCCTGCGCCGGTGGAATCTATGGCCCGGATATTAAAAGCCGGCAGAGCTATCTTCTCTGCAGCATTCTTAAAGAAGCATCCCTTTGCCCCCAGCTTTATCAATACGTTTTTAACACCATAGTTCAAAAACACATCTGCCATTTCTTCGGGATCTTCTTTGCCGGTAAAGTATTTCGCTTCGTCTTCATTCGGAGTGATATAGTCGATCAAGGGAAGAGCTGCCTTCAGGTCAGCAAGTCCCAAAACTCTGAAATTCGGTAATTTTGTATCCGCGATCACGATCTGCCCTGCTTCTTTGGCCGCATTGATCACTGAAAAAATGATATCCGGATCATCAAAAGGCGCTCTGAACAAAGATCCCAGGATCACGGCTCTTGCGCTTGTAAAAAGCTCATGATGCAGATCGGGCCTGAAATTGTATCGATGTGCGTCATTGGTGATGGACTTCCTTGTGCCGTCCTCATTAACAAGCAGCGTAGTCACGGGGGTCTGCCTGTCATCGGGCCGAAGGATCAAGTCTGTGCTTACACCATAGCGTTCCAGTTCGGCAACGATCATATCTCCTGCCGCATCTTTTCCAAGGCAGCAGAATATCCCTGTTTTAAGTCCCAGCTTGGCCGCAGCTATAGCTTCGTTGACAGCTTCTCCGCCCGCAAATATCGCCCCGGATGAGGCTTTATACCCTGAGGCAGATACCGGGGTCGGATCAAATCCTTTGATTATCGAGTCTACCACCGTCATCCCGATGCATATCACATCGTATTTTTGAACCTTTGGGGACGGGGTTAGGGGTTCATTTTTCCCAAAATGAACCTTTGGGGACGGGGTTAGGGGTTCATTTTTAATAAACATATTGACAATTTCCTCTAAGTTGTTTTATAATACACCAAAATTTAATCTATTAGGAGTGCATATGCCCAGAAAACCACGAATTATCAGTTCTAACGGCATATATCATATCACACTTCGTTCTGTTAATCAGCATATCATCTTTGAAGAAACTTCTGACTACCAAAAATTCCTGTTTATCCTGTCTGATTGCAAAAAAGAATACGATATCGATATATATGCCTATTGTTTGATGGATAATCATGTTCATCTGTTACTTTTTTCATCACCGGATCAGTTACCTTCATTTTTTCAAAGTTTGGGAACCAGGTTTGCCCGCTGGTATAACAACAAAAATTCACGAACCGGTCATCTTTTTCAGGAACGCTATCATAGCCAGCCTATCGATAGCGAAGGGTATTTTCTGTCCGCTCTTGTTTACATTCACAATAACCCCGTTAATGCTAATATGTGCAAGGATCCGTCCGAATATCGTTGGAGCAGCTTCAACGCTTATTATGGTGCGAAGGATCCGTTGATAAAAGTCGAGCAAGCATATGCCATCGCGGGGTCAAAAGCCGCTCTGCAGAACTACTTTGCAACAGTAGACGACTCGCTGGGAAATGATCTTTTCTTCGATATTCATCAGAATACAAACCATTTTTTAACAGATGAAATGGCACTTGATATTTTTAAATCAGTCACAAAAATGAACTCGATCTCCGATACGGCCAAACTGAATAGAATTGAAAGAAATGCCTATATTCAGACGCTTCGGCAGAAACGACTGACAGCAAAACAGGTGGCACGGGTAATGGATGTGTCGCTGTCCACGGTGAAAAGGATCTGTAAAACGGATCTATAGCCCCCGTGGGATCATAAATTCAAAAATGAACCTCTAACCCCGTCCCCGGGGTTCATTTTCGGGGACAAAAAGGCCTATTATTTTTACAGTCTTAACTCTGTTTTCTTCTATTTTCTTATTTCTTTGTCGTAGATCTTCTTGGAATAGGCCACAGATACTATAGTCGTTGCGATTATATATGCCAGCAAGAACAGTGTGCTTACTATCCCGCTTGCAAAAGCCGTGGTAACTATGGTCAGCAAGCCGGCTGCAATAATGCTCACCGCCGCGAAACGATTGCTTTTTTGCCATGTAACATCATTGTACATGCTCCAAACGGTTCTGAGCCCGACTGCCGCATTTTTCTTTGCCTTAGGCATATAATTACCCAACACGATCAGCATTATCCCCATCAGGAAGCAGGATACCTTCGCGATATCCAAAGTTGCTTTTTCACCGCCGATGGAGGCCTGCACATAGGAAGAATAGAGGATAAAGTAATGCATTATTCCGAACGCAGCCGCCTCAGCGATGCCGACTATTTCCAGTACTTTAACCGAAGACTTGAGTTCTGTTAGTTCTTTTTCAGTAGCTGCTTTTGCTGCCTTTTTCTCAAAGGCCCGGATCAGCAGATGCCAAAACAGGGTGATGACCAAAATGATCACAGGAAAGATCAAACTTTCCGTTTTGTTCCCCCATCTGTCCGTATTACCTTCAAGATCGTGATGCATGGGGATCACATCCGGCATAAACTGCAAAACAACGCTTGTTACTATGAGGGGCAGCATAGCCAAAAGCCACATAATCTTTTTCATCATTCTTTTCCTCCAAACTGATTGATCCACAAGATCAAGTCTTGGAACACACTGGTATTGATCTCATAATAAATAAAATTCTTTTCCTTGTATTCGGTTATAAGATCGGCACTCTTCAGCAACTTCAAATGGTAAGAAAGAGCCGCAGGCGTGATCTGTAATTTCTCTGAAATCTCACCGGCATTTAATCTACCATCTTTAAGCATTATCAAAATATCTCGCCGCTGGCTGTCCGCAAGTACCTTAAAAATGTTTGTTTCACTCATACGGTATACCTATTTAAAATTTTATTTAAATAGATTGTAATACATCCGATTCAGTTTGGCAATACCTATTTAAAATAATTTTTAAATGCTTTCCGGTTTTGAACCCCGGGGACGGGGTTAGAGGTTCATTTTTTGACCCTTTGGGGACGGGGTTAGGGGTTCATTTTCACCCTCTATTAAGTTCATAGTCCACCAATGTCATGTTTTCGTTTACGATCTTCTCTTCTCCAACCCGCACAAAGCCACACTTCTCATACAGGTGGCAATTTCCTTCTTCCTGCAGTATCGTATCCAGTTTCCACTTTTTAATACTCGGGTAAATTTCAAAAGCCTTTTGAAGAGCTACATAACCTATGCCTTTATTCTGAAACTCAGGCGCTATAAATATGGGCGCGATCCGGCAATAAGCATCTTCCGAGTCGCGTAGATATATGCCTATATTAATGCCACCCACCCTGGCGCCGTCTTTAACGATGAAATAATATTTTCTGCAGTCTGTCTGCTCCCTGGCTTTCAGCCGCTCGATAGGTTCAATGGCAGGCGAACCCTCATCATGATATTTTTCATATAAAGGCATAAAGCTTGCGACCTGCAGTTTGTACAGGGCCTCGAGCTCGTCCGGCCGCACCTCTTCGAGTTTCACCTTCTGCAGGAGTTCGTTAGTGCCGGGCCCGGGAAGATTGAACCGCTCCTTTATCATCCTTGCCACCGCCTCCGGCTCCAGATGAGTATTGTCGATCCGGATATAATTCTTAAAGGGTATCTCACCCTCATTGCTCACTATCCTATATTTCGTCTCTTCCCTGAGCATCCTTGCCTCGGAGATCGCCAGATCCCGCTTGGATGCCTTATTTTTTAGCCTGTTCTCCGTCTTGTTTCTCTCAAGTCTCACCGCCCGGTCTGCCACCAGCTCCACGTAGTAAACCGTTCCTCCCGTCGCCTCAAACCTGTCGGTCACGCCTTTTATGTAGTCCCAGTCGGATTGCATATCAAAGGCCCACATGTAAGTAAAGATCATCCCCTGATATCCGGTCTTTAAGAACTCCTCAAACACTACTTCCCGCAGTCTTGCAACCGCCGCTCCGTTGTAATTTCCGAAGATCTCGATCACCGGCTCGATCATCATATGATTGTGAAAGAGCCTAAAATCCGTGATCTTCATTAACTCCTGGCCAACCGTCATCTTTCCGACAGCGCCGCTTCCTATTAAAACTATTAAATCCATTTAACTCCTCCTTCTGACTTAAAAATGACCCCCTAACCCCGCGGGTAGCATCACGCTCCCTACGGAAACGTGATAATTCGTCAGAACGCATGATAGTTGCCTCCGGCAAGCGTTCTTCCTCCCCGGGGTTCAAAACACGATCAGCGGGATCAACATTTCTTCTTCCGTCACACTGCCGTGCATGGAGATAAACCTCTCGTCATTAAAATACAATGCCACATCATCAATCGCTATCGCCAGATAGTCGCCCAGCATTTTGCGGAATTCCTTATGCTCCCGTCCTGTCCCAAAAAGTCTTTTTTCCAGCACTTCTTCCATGGGCATGAGTAGGAACTTATCACCGAACGCCTTATTAAACTCGCGTTCAAAAACTTCCTTCCTGCCTTCCTTCACAAACAGGTTCAACACTCTGGCCTCCAGCGACGGTTTTCGTACAAGGCAGTCATATATCTGCGGATAGGCCTGGATGGTTTCGGGTCGAGTATCTATATGCCCGTGGTCCGCAGTTACTATGATCAGCGTGTCCTCCACCGATCCCGCCAGCTCATTCACCGCCTGTTCCAGTTCCCGCACGTTTGCCCTCGCTTCCGGCGACTTGCAGCCAAATCTGTGCAATACCCCATCCGGCTTGTTCCAATAGGCATATATATACTTGACCTCCGGTTCATCGCATAATATTTTTATCCGATCGCACATCTTAATAAAGTTCTGCGGGCCGTTTTCCATAAACGGAGCCAACATATATGCTTTCTTTCCGGCATTATTAATCTTACGGATAATGTTTTCATAAGGTGTCACCGTCTGCGCCACATTGTATGGTGCGGCCTGAATCTCCGTCCCCTGCAGGTTGTTGGAAAAAACCGTGACATTCTTATCTATTGAAGGATAATAGCAATCCCACCCCAGCCAGCTGTGTTCACAAGGCTGCAGCCCACTGAGCACGGAAGTCGTCGCCGCAACGGTAGTGGACAGGAACACCGAATCATAGATCCCGGCAAGATGGCTCCTAAAGGGCCCATCTTCTTCAAGATGCTCTTCCACAATGGACTTTCCCATTCCGTCCAGCAGGATCACAACAATATTTTTGTAATCCTTATCCAGATATCCGTCCAACAGAGGCAACGTATCCCCCACCGTCTCTGCCCCAAATTTCTTCAGAATTGAATTTGGCAGGTTCGCTATGCAGTTTTTGTAATCAGGCCATATCAATTTTTTCATTCTTTCCTCCCTGTAAAAAAATAACCGCTTATCCTGCAAAGATAAGCGGTAAATGATCTGTTTATTATTCTGCCGTCTTCTATTCTCTGCTTTCGGAAAAATCAATATGTGAAATAAAGCTATACATATATTCATAACGCATAGCATTGACTGACATATTAATATTTTCCACTGCAAATTTAAACATTGGCTTTCTCCCGAAAAATATTGTGTAGAGTTTACCTCAGCACCCTCCATTTTGTCAATACATAATTTTGAACCCCTAACCCCGTCCCCAAGGGTTCAAAAAATGAACCCCTAACCCCGTCCCCAAAGGTTCATTTTCCGGACAACGCCACCACCAGTTTTACTCTGTCGTGTATTCCGGTCTTGTCATATATATTCGAAATATAATTCTTGACGGTCCCTTCGGAAATGTAGAGTTTGTCCGCGATCTGGCGGTTTGTAAGGCCCTCTGCCAAGAGAGTGGCGATCTCTCGCTCCCTGGCGGTCATTTCATCGTAAAGGGCATTACCGCCGTTCCCGGACACAAGTGCCGTAAGCCTCTGCATCACCTTGGGATCCAGCACACTGATCCCGTTCATTATCTGCCTCACTGCTCCAAGGATGGCACTTTTCCCGCTGTCTTTAAGAAGATAGCCGTCCGCGCCGTTACTTATGGCCGCTGTGATGTTGTTGTCGTCATAAAATGTGGTGAGGACGAGGATCCTTATCCCCGGATACTTCCTCTTCATGTGGCCGATCAGCTCTATGCCTCCCATGCCCTTCATGTTCAGGTCCACCAGGGCGATGTCGCACCCGGTCATTTCCAGAAGCTTCAGCGCCTCGTTGCCGTCATGGGCCTTTCCCACTACCTCCATATCATTCATGGAAAGGATGATCTCCAGGCTGTCCAGCAACATATTTTCGTCATCTACCAATAGTACCTTGCTCATATTCTCCCCCATATCGCTTTACTTTTCTCTGTCGCCGGCCCACAAAGGCAGCTCGATCACCGATCTGAAACCATTGTTGTTCTCGAAGTACGTCGTACCGCCGCAGCGTTTGACATAAGTCTCAAGTTTCTTCAGCCCGAAGCCGTTTTTGATCAGCTCTTCCCTGTTGCTCTCGTTGAATATGCCCTTCCCGTCGTCCTTAACTTCCAGCTTAATGTGCGCCGAATCTCCGCTGAGCGTCACCACAAAATGCCTTGCGCCGCCGTGTTTGACCCCGTTGGTCAGCATCTCCCCAAGAGCTCCCGTCAGAAACTCCACCTGTTCTTTAGGGATGGTCATATTGTCTGAATACAGGTCATATATCTTGTCGACACTTCGATCTGTATCCATCGTAAATTCATCCAGAATATTATTAATATAACATAAAAGGTCCTTTACCGAAACCTCTGTGTCATCATCATCCAGTGCTCTTACCGCACTTCTTATGGCTTCAAGAGATCCCCTGATCCTGTCTGCCGCATCATTCATTCTTTTATGAGCTTCTTCGGGCTTTTTTTCAAACAGCATATCCGCTGCGTCCAGTGTCATAATGGCTGCGGTAATGGAATGCCCCACGCTGTTATGTATGTTTCTGCTGATATTTTCCCGTTCTACAAGCCTCGCATTCTTTTCGGCATATACGTTCTGCAATGTCAGTTCACGGTTTTTTTTGATCTCATGCATTTCCCTGAGGCTAAGATTGACCCTTCGCTCTTTTTCTTCTTCTCTGCGCTTTCTGCCAAACATCAGCAGTTCTCTTAAATAAGCCATAATAAGCACTGCAATTGTAAGAACAACAAATCTTACCAGGATAAGAGCAATATTCCTGCCCTCAAATCCTCCCGCTCTCATCATGTCCGCCAGCGCAACGACAATATACAGTCCGTCAGCAGCAAGCAATGCCTGCAGTGGCTTAAGCCCTATGATAAGGGAGAAGACCAGAAAGCCGGTAAAATTCCCGGATAAAACCGCAAAAAGGACGGATACGAGAAATTCCGGTATAAATATCAATTTCCCGTACCCCTCCGTTAGCTGTCCCGCCGTTATTAGGATCATCAGGATCCCGCCCAGAAGTATCTCCTGATAGGTAAACTCCGAAAATACCGCTGTTACGATGGTCAGGACAAGAACTGCCAGATTGGTCAATATAGTTACAACCATTATTCTAAAACTCCGTCACATCCGCCCTCGCCATGCTTCTTCCCTTAAAAAGTACAGTGGGAACAAGTACCAGGAGATCCGATATCAGAAATCCCGTCAGCCCGATCCCCGAGTAATAGGGCAGATATTTTCCCTCCGGAATGTATTTTAATTCATTTAGTATAAACGTTAAAAGTACCACTGTAAATGCCCCGATCAAAATTGCCATGCCATTCATCAATAGCAGTTCTGCTCCGCATTTACGGTATATGTCCTTCTTCGATATACCCATGGCCCTGTACACTCCGAACTCATAGGTCCGCTTCAGGTACTGTCCGGTGATCACGGAATTGACAATGATGGACAATACGACGGAGAGAATAGATATGCCCGCAAGAAAGATGTACCTGAAAGGGCCGAGTTCATTGTTTGTGGCCTCTCTTGTTCCCTTACTGATATTTGCACTTCTGCCGTTCACCACCTCAGCGATATGCTGCCTCAATTCGTTTCCGGAAAGGCCGTTCTTTCCAAGCACATTTAATCTTAAAGGCTGAGGATCGTCCTCGTAAACGTAAAACCATATGTAGCTTCCGTCATCCGTAACAGCGTCAAGCGTATATATCTCGCCTATCCTGTCGCCCTTTTTATAACCATATTGCTTCGCCAGTGCCGAAGACATCACCACCGAGCGATCCTTAACATCCGAAAGATCGCAATCCAGTCCGAAGATACCAAATGCCGTCTTCATGTCCTCCGGCGTGTTAAAAACTATGGCATCCGAGCTCATTTCGAAGCCCAGCGTGCACTCAAAATCCTTGCTCGAAAAGCCCATCGGACTCCTTACCTGCACGATCAGCTCCTCGTCTTTGCACAGATCTGCATATACTTCCTCGAATATCTTAATATTCTCACTCCCCGCAGTCGCCTCCACCAGACACAGATCGTCGAAATAGTCGCAGCTTTTATAAAAATAATAATACACGCTTTCGATGTAGTTTCCTGCCAGAAAAATGAAGGTTGTGAGCAACATCATAAATATGATGATCGAGACTCTCCCCTTGTTCTCTTTCACGTAATACCCAGCTGATAAAGGTTTCATTCCGCATTTCCTCTCAAATTTTCCTTATCCCCGCTTATATCTCCGTCCCACAACTCTATGATCCTGTCCGCATCTTTAAGGATGGTCCTGTCATGTGTCACCACCAGCACCAGCCTGTCCCTTGAATAATCTTTAAGGATCTTCATCACATTGAAGGCGTTTTCATGGTCAAGCGAGGCTGTGGGCTCATCCGCAAAAACCACTTTGGGATCGTTTATCATGGACCTGGCTATAGCCACTCTCTGGCATTGACCGCCGGAAAGCTTCGCCGGTTTTTTCTTAAGTTCTCTCTCTCCCAGCCCCAACTCCGTCAGCAGACGGCGGGCTTTTTCGTCAGTTTCTCTGCCCGTTTTTGCCGCAGCCACCAGCACGTTGTCAAAAGCCGTCATATAAGGCACCAGATAGTGTTTCTGGAAAATAAACCCGAATTCCCTCCGCCTCAGCGTCTCCCTCTCCTTATCACTGATGGAGGCAATATCCATGCCATTATATACTATGCTTCCTTCCGTAGGCTTCTTAAGGGTCGAAAGGCAGTACATGAGCGTACTCTTGCCGCTTCCGGAGGGTCCGATCACCCCCACCAGACCGCTGTCCGGCAGGGTCAGATCAAAGCCCTTAAGTGCATACATTTTCTCATCCGAGTCCACATCATAGATCATACATATATTTTTTATCTCAAACATAATCTCTCCCTTTCCAATGTCAATCTTCTATGGCATCAATGGTCTTTACCCCGTTGATGCTTATTATCACGGGTATCTGAAGCATACCCATGATCAACACATACATTGAGATGATCTCCAGATAAGTTCCCGGATAAAATGCTCTGCTTCTAAGCCCCTTGGGCCCGGCAATAAACTCGCGTGTGACCCCCGATGCCACCGTGGACAGCATAAATCCCACCACGATCGCTATGCCCATAATTATCAACATCTCTCTCATCATCATCCCATAGATATTTCCTCTTCCGTACCCTATGGAACTGTAGAGACAATATTCGTTCAAGCGGTTTCTCATATAGGAAACATATGCCACCAATACCGAAATGCTAAGAAAGATCATGATCACAAGGAATATGACGGAAGTGGCATTCTCCATGGTGGCCACCTCTTCCTCATAATATTGCTTATAGGATACTCCGTCGATGATACGATCTCCGGAAGTCAGTGTATATCCCAGATCCTTAAGTACTTTCCTCATATCCGTGGTTTTTTCGTCATTAAGCACCACCACATACCATCCGGCATTTGTATACCCTTTGGGAGTTCCCACCGAGATCCTGTAATTGGAACGAAGAATTCCCACCACCTTAAAGGATCGCCCCCATAAGTCTTCCATGTACCAGTCCCCGACCTTTATATTCTGGTTTTTCGCGACATTACTGTCCACCATGACCTCTCCGTCATACATAGGCAATCTTCCCTCTTTCGGTAGCGCCTCCATATGCCTTAAGAAATCCGGTATCATCTCGGGCTCCATCAAAGGAAATTCGAAGCCTATTCCCCCAAAGATCACATTGTACCTGCTTAAAAGCACCTGCGTAAGATAGGCATCCTCGATCCCCTTCTCTTTTTTCAGAGCCTCCACCAGCTCTTCGTATTTCCTGTTGTATTCCGCGTTCGCTTCCTCCTCGGAAGCATAGTTTTCCGCGACCACTCCAAAAGTTTTGGCCGAAACGCTGATATACGACACCTTTTTCGGCAGCTCGAGCCTGATGGGCTTTACGCTCTCTCCCATCATCGCCAGCATAATATGTATCACATACATGGTCACAAACGACAGCGTCAGCGCCACTATCAGCGTACCTACGGTTTTCTTGTTGTTCCTGATGTACTTAAATGCAGAAAGTTTGTTTTTCATTTTCTCTTCCTTTTTGACCCCCGGGGACGGGGTTAGGGGTTCATTTTTTGAACCCCTAACCCCGTCCCCAAAGGTTCATTTTATATCTCAATAATATACATTTTCAGAAATAAAAAAAGTGACTGCCGTCACCTTTTCCTGTTTAATTCTTTATAATATGCCAGATACCTGTAGGCTGTCCTTCTGCTGACATTCCCTTCCGCTACGATCTCCATGAGTGCCTTACCCTTCTCGTATTCTTTGATGAAATCGTTATAGGAAGCCATCCAGGCCTCATCATGCTTCTTGCGTCCACCAAAATTGCGGCTTTTAAGCTTTTCGTTTTCGACTTTTAACTCCGCCACCTCTTTTTCCAATTCCTCTATTCTTTTCAATGCATCCTCAAGTGTATTTATTTTCATACTCTGTGCCTCCCTGCTATTTGACATCATTATAAAACTATATTCCCTTAAAAGTCAACAAAATATATGCCTGTATGATATTTTTGTCCCAAAACGCAAATTTATCCGCGCTTAATTGACGATAGCATTTCCGGTAAATATAATAATATCAGTTTTCAAATTTAAACCTTTTGGAGGTAATATATTATGACAGGCATACAAAGAGTCTACGATTTTCTTGAAGAAACCCAAAGTTATTTTCTTGCAACCGTGGAGGGTGATCAGCCCAGATGCCGAGTTTTCGGAACTGCTCTTCTCTACAACGGCCGCTTGTACATTCAGACCGGCAAGTCAAAAGACGTTTCCAGGCAGATCGCTGCCAATCCCAAGGTCGAGATCTGTGCATGGAAGGATTCAAAATGGCTGCGGGTGGCAGGCGAGCTCGTTAATGATGACGATCACGAGGTAAAAGTCGCCATGCTTGACAAGATGCCCAGTCTCAAGGGCCTTTACAGTGCCGATGACGACAATATGCAGATGCTTTATTTTAAGAACGCTACCGCAACCTTCAGTTCCTTTACAGAAGCGCCGGAAGTTATAAATTTCTAAAACAATTCACTTTTTGACCCTTTGGGGACGGGGTTAGGGGTTCACTTTTTGAACCCCTAACCCCGTCCCCAAAGGGTCAAAAAAACGGGAACATGTGATGATGCTCCCGTTAATTTTTTTATGCCTGTGCCTTCTTAAATTCCTCAGCAATGCTCTCATCCGGCTCTTTTGTAAGAAGCGATACCACTACCACGATCACAAGAGAGAATATGAAAGCGGGAAGAAGCTCATATATAGAGAATACTCCGCCCAGAGGCTTGATCAAAAACTTCCAGATAAATACCATGGCACCTCCGCCGATCATTCCCCAAAGAGCGCCCTGTTTTGTGGTCCTCTTCCAGAAAAGCGCCAGAAGCATTACAGGTCCGAAGGCTCCGCCGAAGCCTGCCCATGCGAAGGATACGATACGGAACACAGAGGATTCGGGATTCAATGCAAGGATCACACCGAATACAGCTATAACAACAATGGCGATCCTTGCAACAAAGATCTTTTTCTTCTCATCCATTTTTACCTTAAAGAATTCACCCATTATGTTTTCGGATACGGATGAAGCAGCGGCCAGCATCTGGGAATCCGCTGTGGACATAGTCGCTGCAAGGATACCCGCCAGGATAAGGCCTGCTACTATTGCCGCAAAAATGCCGTTCTGTGAAATAAGATCCGCGATCTTAACGATTATGGTCTCAGCAGAAGCTGATGTATTAAGGTATTCCACCTTTCCCACGCCCGTGAGAGCAAGTCCCGCAAGACCGATGATCATAGCAAGTCCCATTGCTATGAAAACCCAAACAGTGGCTACTCTTCTTGACAGAGCCAGCTTCTTCTCATCCTTGATAGCCATAAATCTGAGCAGAATGTGGGGCATACCGAAATATCCGAGGCCCCATGCAAGGGTTGATATGATCGCGATCACACCGCCATAGCTGGCTGCCGTATTGTTTGCCGCATCGTGATAAAGTGAAAGGCTTATATGTCCGGGCAATGCTTTTGCATTGTTTATCACCACGTCCCATCCGCCTGCCACACTTACAGAAAATCCCAATACTACGATAAGTGCCAGAGTCATTACAAGACTTTGGATAAAGTCAGTGGTGGAAACGGCTTTGAAACCGCCCATGATGGTGTATCCCGTAATGATGAGTGCAGATGCCACCATGGCAACCACATAATTTACTCCGAAAAGTGAGTTGAACAGCTTACCGCAAGCTGCGAAGCCGGAAGCTGTATAGGGTACAAAAAACACGATGATGACCAGTGCCGCGATAGCACTTAACTGTCCCTTCGCGTCATGAAATCTCTTAGAGAAAAACTCCGGGATCGTGTATGCATCAATGTTATCCGAATACCTACGGAGTCTCTTCGAAACCAAAAGCCAGTTTAAGTAAGTTCCTATTCCCAATCCCAAAATGGTCCAAAAGGGCTCACAGATGCCGGACAGATAAGCCAGCCCCGGAATGCCCATAAGCAGCCATGATGACATGTCTGATGCTTCGGCAGACATTGCGGTTACCAAAGGTCCCATTTTACGACCGCCAAGGTAGAAATCCTTGGAGTTACTGTTGTTCTTGCTGTAAATGAATCCCACCGCCAGCATCAAAAGCAGGTAGATCGCTATGGTCACCATGATGCAAAAAGAAATTGTGTTCATTGTTTCTCCTCCAAACCATATTTACTATGTTGTTTTACCACACTGCCTTACTATAGCATACATAAATATGAATTGGAATAGTATTTTTATTCATTTTTTATTTTTATGCAATTCCACGCCTCCACCGGTCTTTCCACTGCCCGTCCCCAAAGTCTTCTACATATATGCTCCTGCCTGCACCTTCCACATGCCGGCATACTTTCCGTCGCGTTCAAGCAGCTCCTCGTGAGTTCCTTCCTCCACCACCCTGCCGTTCTCCAGCATGATGATGCGGTCCGCGATACGCGTTGTGGACAGACGATGGGATATGAAGATCACCGTCTTGTCCTTGGTTGCTGTCAGCATAGCGTGATTCAATTGATATTCAGCGATGGGATCCAGCGCACTGGAGGGTTCATCCAGGATCATAAGCCCCGCATCCTGATAGAATACTCTGG